>ERZ791901.31-NODE-31-length-144959-cov-6.015196_pt1 | contig 144959 bp, 128 predicted proteins | sample MGYA00510150_ERZ791901 | MGnify/ENA primary metagenome ERZ791901 (study PRJEB30046, sample SAMN00792058) | human gut metagenome | study: EMG produced TPA metagenomics assembly of the A metagenome-wide association study of gut microbiota in type 2...
ACATTTAAGGAGATATAAAAAGATAGTCAAAAAGACATATATAATTTATTTTAAATAATAATTTAAAAGATCAATATGATTTTATATTTCTTGATTGTCCTCCAACTATTTCTGTATATACAGATGCGGCGTTAATTGCGTCAGATTTTTATTTAGTACCTATTCGCATTGATCGATATTCCATTTTAGGAATAAAATTACTGAAACAAGTTATTGATAGACTCGATGATAATGAAAGTATAGGAATAAGACCGCTAGGAATCGTATATACAATGGTAAAAGACTTAACTCATAAAACATTACAATTGAAGGCTACTTTTGAAAGTACGGAAATTGTACAAGAAATTGGATTGTTTGAAAATATGACATCAAATGTAAATGATTTATTAGTCGGTCTTCAGGGAAATATAGCTTCAAAATACAAAAAATCAAGAGAAGACATAAGCGCTATATGTAAAGAATTTCTGGAGAGGATAGAAAAATATGATGTATGATGTAAAAAATATAAAATTATATTTAAGAAAGAATGATGTAAGCAAAGTAGAATTAATGGGAGTAATGGGGATAATTATTATCTCAAAAGATGTAATAAAAAGAAACACAGATGTAGGAGAATTTATTGAGTATGTTATGAAGATAAAATTTTCTGAATATGTGATAAAGTCTAGAACATTAATGTCTGCAAGAATAAATCGTATTTTGATAAATATAGAAGATAATTCCGAAATAAGAAAAATCAGCAGAAATATATTGGACTATTTAGACAACATTGAAAATGAAAATAAATCCAATGAACCAGAAAAAAATATTAAAAAAGTAAAAAAAGAAAATGAAAATGATAAATTAAAAAAGTGGCTAAAGGGATTATGACATGCTTAAACGATATAGAGACATTGAGATATGCAAAAAGGATATAGAATTTTTTATTGAATTGGTACAAAAAGACGTTGGAAATGCACCAGAAGTAAAACTTAAATCTATCGCCAAAGGAGTTATATTTTTCAAAAGAGTATTTTTATACGAAGATTCCGTACATTGCCATTATTCAAAATGTTTAATTTCAGATTCTTTAAATTTAGTACATTCATTAGGAATAAAATCACGGAAATTATATTATACAACTTACAGATCTTTGATAGAAAATTTTGTACGCGTTCTGCTGAAGTATGATAATTTGAATGATACGGGCGTACGAAATATGGTTACGGAATTACGTGATAAATATGGGGATGAAGGAAAAATTTTTATAGATTATTTGGAAGGCGAATATGGGAAATGTTGTAAAGTTATTCATAGTAATATAAAAGCTGATCTTCAATTATATTCTTATTACGAGGAACTTCTGGAAACTGATGAAATGAGAGACGCGATAGATTACATAAATATATTTGAAACATTTTGCAATAAATGTAAAACGTTTGTAATTAAACAAGAAGCTTTGTTAGTTAATAATTGTTTTTATAATCATAAAGAATTATTATCATTTTTAATTGGACGTAAAAATTATACGATTTTTGAATCGATATGTGATTAGCTTTTTGTAATTAAGCAGCCTTCGGGCTGCTTTTTTATACTCAAAAACGAAACGAATGAGAGGTGGTGAAGCTTGGCCAGAGCACCAGATAAAAGAATAGAAGAAGCCAGACAGTTATATCGACAGGGAATGAAATTAGTTGAGATTGCAAGTCAACTAAATCTGCCTGAAGGTACCGTTAGAAGATGGAAATGCACCCATAAATGGGATAGCGAACGTTCGGATAAAAAAAGCGAACGTTCGGAAAAGAAAAAGACGAAGAAAAAGAAAGCGGCTGAGAGCGAAGTTGAGCAGGTGATAGAAAATCCTGAATTAACTGATAAACAGCGGCTTTTTTGCGTTTATTACATTCGCAGTTTCAATGCTACAAAAGCATATCAGAAAGCATATAAAACAGATTACCTTACGGCAGCAGCAAGCGGTCCGAGGATGTTAGGAAATGTTAGAGTAAAAGGAGAAATTCTCAGACTGAAGCAGGAACGCCTGAACCGAGAATTTCTTTCAGAGTCGGACATCTTCAAGAAGTACATGGATATAGCCTTCGCAGATATTACTGACTACATGACATTCGGTACGGAAGAGGTACCGGTTATGGCAATGTATGGACCTGTGAAGATAAAGGATCCTGAAACCGGAGAAGAGAAACCACTCACAAAGATTGTGAATACAGTCCGGTTCAAAGATTCTTCCGAGGTAGACGGAACCATCTTGGCAGAAGTAAAGCAAGGCAGGGATGGAGCCAGTATCAAATTATCAGACCGCATGAAAGCGTTACAATGGCTGTCTGATCACATGAATTTGGGTACCGAAGAGCAGAAAGCAAAAGTCGCTCTTCTTCAGAAGAAAATCAAAGAAGACGATGACGGAAAGAAAGATACACTTAAGAAGCTGGACGATGTCCTGAAAGAAATCGGAGGTGTTATCTGATATGCCTTTCAGCCAGAAACAGATAGAATATTTCCAGAACGCAAATCACAGATGGAACTTCAAGACCGGAGCAACCCGATCGGGAAAGACTTACATGGATTACTTTGTAATTCCAAAAAGAATTCGAGCCAGAATAGGCAAACCTGGTCTCTCTGTAATCCTTGGAGTCACCAAGTCCACAATTGAACGAAACATTCTGGAACCCATGCGTAATATCTGGGGACCAGAGCTTGTAGGAGAGATTAATAGCCAGAACAAATGCTATCTGTTCGGGGAAATGGTGTATTGCCTGGGTGCTGAAAAGGTCAGCCAGGTATCCAAACTTCGAGGAGCTTCTATCAAATACGTATACGGTGATGAGGTTGCAGACTGGAACGAAGAAGTCTTCGATATGCTGAAATCCCGTCTGGATAAGCCATACAGTTGCTTTGACGGAGCATTGAACCCGCAAGGACCAAATCATTGGCTAAAAGCTTTCTTGGAATCAGATCTGGATATATATGTTCAGGAGTATACAATCTTCGATAATCCTTTTCTGGATCCGCTTTTTGTAGAGAATCTCTGCAAAGAATATGAAGGCACTGTTTACTATGCCAGATACATCCTGGGGAAATGGGCGATTGCAGAAGGCCTTGTATATCCAATGTTTTCCAAAGACAGAAACATTACATCTGAACCGCAATATGTCGAAGCAAACTGTCAGTACTATGTTTCTATCGACTATGGTACTGTCAACCCGTTTGCTGTTGGAATCTTCTGCTTTGATGGCAGGAAATTCACAATGGTAAAAGAGGTTCATTACGATGGCCGCAAGCGCGGCACAGAAGGCAGAGCGGATAATGAGAAGTATTATAAACTCATGTGTGATGCGATAGGAGACATTCCAATCGAACAGATCATTGTGGATCCATCGGCAGCAGGCTTTATAGAAACCATAAAGAAATACGGGAAATATACAGTAACAGGTGCAAATAATGATGTACTGAATGGAATCCAGGAAGTTACCAAGTATTTAAACATGGGACTTCTGATGATCCATGAGAGTTGTGTAGAAACAATAAAAGAATTTGAGTCTTACGCCTGGGACGATAAGAAACAGGGCGATGAAGTAATCAAAGAGAATGACCACCACATGGACCTTGTAAGGTACTATATTTACGGGGTGGCAAGAACACTGAACAGGTGGGTGATCTAAATGGGAATCATAACATGGATACAGGGGGTGTGGAAAAGAATGTTTCGGAGTGATGTAGAGAAAGTATTTGGAACAGATGCTCTCGTATCAGAAGTAATGGAAGCATGGATAACAAAATACGACAGGATCACAGAAGGAAAACCGGAATGGCAGAACCCGGACGATCAGGTAGGAAGCATCAACTTCGCAAAGTATATAGATGATGTAACTGCTGGGCTGGTGACTTTAGATCTTGGAATAGCATTGAGTGGAAGTGCCAGAGCAGACTGGCTGCAGAAGCAGGCAGATTATGTATTGTCAGCCATCACAGATAAAACGTCAGAAGCTCTTGGCAATGTGGGAATTATGTTCAAACCAAACGGGCAGAACGTGGATTACATAGAGCCAGGATGTTTCTTTCCCACAGCCACGAACAGCAATGGAGATGTCTTAGGATGCATTTTCGTAACAAGGCTACAGAAAGGAAAGAAATGGTATTCCAGATTCGAATGGCACCGGTTTGAAGAATCGGGAGAAGGAAACCTGTACGCGATCAGCAACAGAGCATTTGTGAGCAATAGGCCAGACGGCAAGGGGAAGGAATGTAGTTTACAGGAAGTCCCGGAGTGGAGCATGTTACAGCCAGATGTCTATATCCGGGATCTGGAGAAACCGCTGTATGCTTATTTTAAGAATCCTGCTTCAAATACGATTGATCGTGGCAGCAGTCTGGGAGTACCAATTTGGCATAACTGCATAAGGGAACTTCGGGATCTGGATATTGCCTGGAGTAGAAAGGGAACAGAGATAGAGGACAGCAAGCACATTACTTTCCTTCCTCAGTCTGCTGTAAGATTTGCAGATATGCACAATATCACTCTTCCTCGAATGATTCAGGGAGTGGAAATGGGGACTGGTGTAGACAGCGATAATAACATTCATGAACATGTTGCCACCCTGCTCACAGAACAGCGAATCAAGGATATCAACAGCAATCTGGCAATGATTTCAACCAAGTGCGGATTCAGCCAGGGAATGTTCCAGCTTGATGAGAAAACTGGAATGATGACGGCAACACAGGTGGAAGCAGATGATCAGGAAACCATTCGTACAGTCAAGAACATCCGTGATGCTTTAAAGAAATGCATGAATGACCTCTTATATGCGCTGAATGCAATGGCAGACTTATATAGTCTGGCTCCTGCCGGCCCGTATGAGGTAGACTATTCCTTTGGAGATATCACTTACTCCTATCAGGAAGATATGCAGAACTGGTGGAAGTATAGAGTACAGGGAGACGTCCCACCATGGATGTATTATGTGAAGTTTGAGGGAATGTCCGAGGAGGAAGCAAAGAAGATGGTGGAAGAAGCCCAGCCGGAAGAACCGGAACTGTTCGGAGGAGAAGAATAAATGCTTACTCCAGAATATCTTTACAGGATTTCAGAAGCCAGCGAGGAGATCTCAGGGGAACTGCACGAGTATATCGTGAGAAGAATCATAGAAGGCATCATGAACCGAATCGGACGTGGCGAGTCTTACCTGCTTACAGCAAGAGACCGCTGGATGCTTGAGACATTACAGGAAGCGGGATATGTTCTGGAAGATATCATGCAGGAGATTAAGAAAAAGACCAGACTGCAGGAGAAGGAACTGAAAGAAGCCATGGAAGAAGCCAGTATCAAGGCTTTAGAATATGATGATCTGGTATATGCAATGGCAGATATCCCGCCGACAAATCTGCGGGCCTCTCCCCATCTGATCAGACTCATGCAACGCAACTATGAAGCAACGCTTGGAACCATGAAGAACTTCACAAGGACAACTGCTACAGCTGCACAACGCTTATTCCTTCAGGAAGTAGACAATGCCTACACCCTGGTATCTACAGGAACGGTATCATATACAAAAGCTGTCAAGGATGCTGTAGAGAAGATTGCAGAGCAGGGGGTAACAGTCGTTTATCCTTCTGGCCGTAAAGATACGATAGAAGCGGCAACATTAAGAGCAGTTCGAACTGGAATCGCACAGTCCACAGCAGAGATCAGCCTTGCCCGGATGGAAGAAACAGACTGGGACATCATCTTAACCTCAGCTCACATAGGAGCCAGAACCGGTGACGGAGGAGAAAACCCAGGGAACCATTACTGGTGGCAGGGGAGATTTTTTTCCCGCACCGGAAGAACGAAAGAGTTTCCGGACTTCAAGACCTGTACTGGATACGGAACAGTAGAAGGACTGGATGGAGCAAACTGCCGCCATAGCTTCGGACCTGGTGATGGTATTCATAATCCTTTTCAGGAATTTGACAAGGAGGAAAATAGAAAAGTCGAGAAGTTAAACCAGAGACAACGACTCCTGGAACGCCGAATCCGGAAAACCAAGAGGGAATTACAAGGAATGAAAGCTGGAATTGATGCCTGCAAGGATGAGAAACTAAAGTTCGAACTCCAACAGGATTACGACAAGAAAGCACATCTCTTGCAGAAACAGAATGATGCCTATTCTAAATACTGCGATGAGAACGGTCTGAAGAAACTGCAGGATCGGTTAAGAATTGCCAAATGGGATAGGAAACAGGCAGCAGAAGCCAGAGCAGCTGCTAAGCGGTACCAGACAGCCAGAGGGACAAATACATTGAAAAATGCGGCAGGGCAGGATATAATAAAGGTTGAAAAGAATTCCTTAACCGCAGAGCCTAATAGTATTACTCAGGTCACTAAAAAGAAAGGTGGGATTGAAAGGAATTATTATGATGAAAATGGTAGGCAGTATAAACAGATCAGCAATAATAATCATGGAAATCCCAAACAACATCCATATGGCAAAAATGGCGAACATACACATGATTATGTGTATGATGAGGAAGGAAAGCTGATTGATCGCCCAGTTAGAGAACTGACGGAGAATGAAAGAAAGGAGAACGCAGACGTATTATGACATCAAAAGAGTTGAGAGACAGAATCAATAGCATGTGCTCACATGTTCTGTTCGATTATCATGGGAAAGAATGCGGAGTTGATCCATTCAATGAAAAACATTTTGATATGTGGTGTGGCAAAGATTACATGGAAGCCCACAGCATAGATGAAGTAATGAATTCACCTTTCTTTGAGGGGAAAACATTAGAGGATATCATAGATCAACTTGAAAATATTGAATTATAAACCACCAGTCAGAAACGGCCGGTGGTATTTTTATACCTATTTTCAGAAATTGCGCCGGCGCAAATACAAGGAGGAAGAACATGAAGAAATTATTTATTAGTCAGCCAATGAAAGGAAAAACGGATGATGAGATTCTTGCCGAACGCGAGAAAGCAATCAAAAGCGCAGAAAGACAGTTAGGAGAACCAGTAGAGGTCATTGATTCTTTCTTCCAGTCTGCACCTGCGGATGCAAAACCTTTATGGTTCCTTGGAAAGTCTTTGGAACTGTTATCTGGAGCAGATATCGCCTATTTTGCAAAGGGATGGCAGGAAGCAAGAGGATGCAAAATTGAAAACACATGTGCTATTGAGTACGGCATTGCAGTTATCGAAGATTATACAGCAGAATAGAAAGGCGGTGATCCAGATATCTCCCAAGGGCAGCAGGGTGAAGCTACCCACGTGCCTTTTGACGGCAGGCGTAAAAGAACCGGACAATACCATGCCCTGGTTCACTGGGCTTAATCCATTACAGCTGACGGGCTGTTTAAAAAGACGTTTAGGAGGATAAAGAAATGCAGAACTATGAACAGTTCATGAAAGAGCTTGGCATTGAGATTCCGGAAGATAAGAAGGATGCGCTTAGTGCGAAGATGAAGGAAAACTACAAAACGGTAGCAGAGTACAACAAAGCGGCAGAAAAAAGAGATGAATACAAAACATCCCTTGACGATGTGCAGGAAAAACTGAAAGCCTTTGAGGAGGTTGATGTAGAAGACCTGAAAGGGCAGATTACTACACTTACCACTCAGCTTCAGGATGAAAAGAATGCGAGAGAAAAAGATGCTGCCAGATTTGAACTGGAAAAGACAGTAGATACATTTATGGGTGAAAAGAAATTCGTAAATGATATCACTGCCGGAAGCCTGAGAGAGAAGTTACTGACAGCCCTGGATGAAGACACCGCAAAAGGGAAATCCATTGACGATATCTTCAAAGGACTGATCAGTGATAAGGACGGTAATCAGTTACCGAACATCCTGGTTGACGAAGGAGGACCGAAACCTACTTTTACAAAACCCATGGGAGCACCAAAACCAGGAACAAAACTTTCCCCTTCAGAGCTTATGAAACTTGCAAATGAGAATCCAGGAATGGATGTCACACAGTACATGTAAAGGAGAGAATGAAAAATGGCATTATTTGACCAGAAAAATTTTAACGGTGAAGTATTTGGAAAATATGTAGATGCTGTTGAGAATCTTAACAGAAACCAGCTTTTAAAGAGTGGTGCACTGGTAGAAAAACCACAGTATGCTTCTATGCTTCCGGATCAGGTAGGCGGAAACTACATCACTGTACCGATTAAAGCACGTATTTCCGGAGAAGCAGATAACTATGATGGACATACGGATATTACTGCATCCAGCAGAGGCACATACACACATGGACGTATCGTAGTTGGACGTGCCAAAGGTTGGACAGAAAAAGATTTTACAACAGATATTTCCGGAGAGGACTTCCTGCCGGCAGTAACAGAAATGGCAGAGTACTGGGATGATGTAGATCAGAACACACTTCTGTCCACTTTAAAAGGCGTATTCTCCATGACAGGAAAAGAAAATCTGGAATTTGTCAATGGCCACACCTATGATATTTCCAAGAATACTTCTGACAATATGTTCATGGAAACAACCTTAAACTCAGCAGCACAGGCGGCCCTTGGAGATAATAAGGACAAACTGAGACTTGTGATCATGCACTCAGTGGTTGCTACTCATGTAGAAAATCTGAAACTTATGTCTCATCTGAAATATACAGATTCTGATGGAGTGGAAAGAGATCTTACCCTTTATACATTAAACGGTCGTCTGGTACTGGTGGATGACAATATGCCAACAGAGACAGCAGATGAATACACAAAGTACACCACTTATGTATTAGGCGAGGGAGCAATCGAGTACACCAACGTAGGAGCAAAGAAACCGTATTCCATGTCAACAGATGAAAAGACCCATGGTGGAGAAACAACTCTGTGGAGCAGACAGAGAAAGATCTTCTCCCCATATGGAATTTCCTTTAAGAATACGGGAATCATTTCTCCGACACCGGCACAGTTGGAGACAGGATCCAACTGGACTCTTGCGAACAGTAATGAGGAAACTCCGAAATACTTCCCGCATAAAGCTATCCCGATTGCCAGAATCATCACAAGAGGGTAACCTATGGCTTACGCAGATGAAGAATATTACACATCCATGTGGATGACCGGGACAATTCCGGCAGAAAACTTAAAAGGATACCTTTCCAAGGCATCCATGGAAATCGATAATATGACCTTCGGTCGTCTGCGTAAAGGACTCCCGGAGGATCCATATTATCAGGATAAGATAAGGTCAGCGGTATGTGAAACTGCTGACCTTTTGTATTCCTACAATGTGGCAGATAATTTAGCTATGCAGGCACTTAAAGAGATGAACAGCAAAGATATATCAGAAAAAGGAATAAAATCCATTTCTGACGGCACAGAGAGCGTCACATACAATACCGGAAGTGATCTTACATCACAGGCGAAAGCAATGTTTCCGGAACTGGCATCAACCAGGGAAGAAAGAAGCAAAGCAGTCAGCCATGTGATCAGAAGATACCTGACAGGAATTCCTGATACAGAAGGGATAAATCTGCTGTATGCAGGGGTGATGTAGGTGTATTCAGATACAGTGACATTATTCTGCAAGAGAGACGATATCTGGTACCCGTATATACTGCATGGAGTAACACTTCATAAGGATAAATCATCCAGTATGGCAAAACTCGGACCCGAGAACGCAGATACAGTAAAACTCCATGTGAGATATGCGAAAGAGCAGGACAGAATATCCATCAACGATTATACCTACGTAAATCCGCTGGAATGGGAGAAGTCAGAACCTGAGAACTGTCTGAGATTCAAAGAGGGCACAGATTTCTTCACAGAAGGAGAATATACGACTGAACCGATTCCGGATGATACTTATAGAGATGGTCTATATGACCATTTAAGAAAGACCAGAGATAACGTATTTATGATCACAACTGCAGATGGACCTTTTAAATTGATTCCACATTTCGAGATTGGAGGAAAATAATGGCATCGAACATCGTGCATTATCCGAACTTTTCGATTGTAGAAGGTGATGTGAAAGTAAATATTGATTTCGGGAAAGTAAGTGACCGAATCAACCAGGCACAGTACTGGCTGGATAATCAGATCATGACAGACATGGTGCCTATGATGCCGCACCAGACAGGAACTTTCGTTAATCTGACACGTGCCAGATCAGCATCAGTTACAGGAACTGGAATGGTGTACGCAGCTGCCGGCCCTTACGGAAGATTCCAGTATATGGGTAAGGTAATGGTAGATCCTGTAACAAATTCTCCGTGGGCGAGAAAGGATGCCAAGAAAATCCTGATAGACAAAAATCTTACATACAGCAATCCACAGGCGGTACCAAGGTGGTTTGATGAAGCCAAGAAACTTCATGGTCAGGAATGGATACAAGGCGTATCTGATATAATCGGAGGAAAGAATGGCAGAAACAAATAAAACCGAATTGAAGAAGATGGATCTGGAAGGTTATGAAATTGTAACTGATGCGATTCAGAGCCTTCTTGATACATATCCCGGACTGGAAGAAGGAGACAAGATTGTCTTTTCTAATCTTGAAGAGACATCAGGAATTGCCTGGTATCCGGTATCAGGAGGAGCAATCGAAAAAGAAAAGAAGAGCGTAACCGGAAAAGTCACGCAGTTGTGCTCCTATTCCTTCTTTATCGTGTACCGTTCTGGAAGTGCATTACCAAAAAGAAAAGTAAAGATTAAAGAATTTCTGGATTCTCTTGGTAAATGGCTGGAACGGCAGCAGATAAAAATCAATGAGGATACAACACAGCTGAAAGAGTATCCTTCTCTCTCAGAGGGAAGGAGAATTGAAGAAATAAGACGACAGACAATGGCTTATCTGGATTCCAGAACTGAGGACAATATAGAGGACTGGGTGATCGGAATGAACCTGAAATACAAAGCAGAGTTTTACAGATAGGCTGGCATAGATAGAAAGGACAAAGCTTATGAAATTAACAAGAGAAGCAATGGCACATTACCTTGATCCAAGCTTTAAAAATGATTTATCTGCAGCAGGAACTGCAGGTTGGGAAGTACTTGGAGATGACATTGAAGAGATGTCCATGGAAATGAACCCGGATACAGAACAGAAAAAGAATATTCTTGGCGAGACTAAGACTGTAGACAAGGGATATGAGCCATCCATGGATGCAGACCCATACTATGCAGACCCGACAAAGAAGATCTACCCGAAGGTAAGAAGCATCGCGCTTGACCGTTTAAAAGGTGACCAGTGCAATACTTTGATGCTGGAGGTCATCATCGAAGATACCGAAGCAACCAAACATCTTGCATATGTGCAGCAGGTAATGGTAAAAGTCAAAAGCTATGGTGGAGACACCGAGGGCGTCAACTTCCCGTTTACTGTATCAGAGAATGGTTCCAGAGTAAAAGGATATGTAACAGCGGAATCTGTAAAAGCCGGAAAACCAATCTTTGCAGAAGGCGAGATCGCGGGGTAATTGAATAAGAATCGGAGGATGTCGCACAAGGCATCCTCTTTTTATATTTAGATCCAGAGGAGAGAGACATGGCACAGAATAAAACAAACGATATTTTTATTGATGATGGCAGTAAGACCTACGCAATCAAAAATAAACAGGGAGAGATTTTGGCAGAATTTACTTTCCGCCCATCCGATACCAATATCATCAACAGATATGAAGAGGTAAAGGATTTCTTTAAAGAACTTGATGAAACAGACGAAAAAGCAGATGTAAAGGAATACGAGCAGAAGTTCATTGAGCAGATGAACTATCTGGTAAATGCAGAAACCGGAAATACATTCTTCTCCATTATGGGCCCGTTTTCTCCTATGCCGGATGGTTCCTTATTCTGCGAGGTATGCTTGAATGCAGTAGTAGACGTGATCAACGCAGAATTTGACACACGTCTGGAGAAGACGAAGAGCCACATGAACAAATATCTGCAGAAGTATCAGACTCCACAGAGCAGGAATTATACAAAGAAACGTCGTAGAAGCTGATGGAGAACAGATGGCACCTTCCTATGTCTATTGAACTGTCAGGAACAGAATATGCGATCCGCACAGACTACAGGGCAATCCTTGATATCTTAAAAGCAATAAATGACGAAGAACTTGCAGAGCAGGAGAAAGCAGAAGTAATGCTGAAGATCCTGTACATAGACTGGCAGGAGATTCCTGCGCGTGATCAGCAGAAAGCACTGGAGAAAGGCAAAGAATTCATAGACTGTGGGATATCTGGAGAAAAGAAAAAAGGACCGGCCCTCATGGACTGGGAAAAGGATTCTCCTATTATTGCACCTGCAATCAACAAAGTTCTTGGAAAAGACGCCCGTTTAGCTGAAGAGATCCACTGGTGGACATTCATGGCAGCTTATATGGAGATTAGTGACTGCCTGTTCAGCCATGTGGTTGCAATCCGGCAGAAGAAGACAAAAAAACAGAAATTAGAAACATGGGAACGGGAATTTTATCAGAATAACAAGAAACTGGTAGACCTGGAAGAACATGACGGAGGGCGTTCAAAAGAAGAAGCAAACGCTATAAGAGAACTGCTTGGATTTAAGAAGAGGTGATAATATGGCAGCAGATGGAAGCGTAATCATTGAGACAAGGGTAAATGATCAGAATGTTGAGGTTACCTTTAAAGATATACAGAACTCCGCAAAACGCATGAGCACATCAATCGCATCAGCAGAGGAAAAAACCAGAATTGCCATACAGAAGCAGATCGACACCTTTTCGAAGCTGAATAATCAGTATGCTTTACAGGAAAAGAAAGTAAATGAGCTGAAACAGAAAGTAGCTGCTTATAGCCAGCAAAAGATTCCTACAGCGGATTATAAGGAAGTTCAGGAACAGATAGGCAGGGCATCTATAAAATTGAGTGAACTTACTGCAAGACAAGAACGCTTCCTTGCGACTGGCGGCAGTCAGAACAGCAAATCATACAAAAATATGCAGTATGACATAGAAGAATTGACAAATACAGTCGCAATGGCAAAGGGCGAGTTAAAAGACTTGGAGGATACGGGGAAGGCATTTACATCCGGTATCAACACAGAACAGGCCCAGAAGGATATATCAAATCTGGAAAGAGAAGAAGCAAAGCTGCTTGACATGGGAAACCGGGTACAGACATCATTTGACTCAGTTAACCAGAAGATAAACGAATGCGGTGGAGAAATAACCAGATCTGCACGAGAATCTATACAATACGTAGGCATGCTCAAAAGCGCATTCCTTGGGTTAAAAATGGCAATTCGCGCTCCTGTGTCCCTGATGCAGAAATTTGGAACTGCTTTGAAAGAAAGAGGACCCCAGATAGCGGCAGCAGGTGTACGAAGCCTGAACGCAGCATTCAAGAAACTCGGGCGGATCGTAAATAACCTGTTCAAGAAGTTTATGAAACTTACATCCGGGGCAATTGTCGGAGGATTGAAAAAGCTTTCGTCGGGTATCTTCGGAATCAATAAATCAGCCAATAAAAGCACCAGTGCCCTTGGGAACATGACCAAGGCACTAAAAACGATACTAAAGTACACCGTTGGTATCCGAAGCTTATACATATTGGTCAATAAGATTCGCAGTGCTATCGTAGAAGGTTTTAAGAACCTTGCGCAGTACAGCGATTCTACGAATGCCAGCATTTCTATGCTGATGTCTTCCATGACACGGTTAAAGAATAGCCTTGCAACAGCATTCAATCCAATTCTTCAGGTGGCAGCACCGGCATTGACTAAACTGATAGATCTCTGTTCAAAGGCGGCGACATCCGTGGGAATGTTTTTTGCAGCTTTATCTGGCCAGAAGACATTTACCAGGGCAAAAGCAGTAAACCAGGATTACGCAAAGTCTCTGGAGAGCACCAGTACATCTACGAATAAGGCAGCAAAAGCCGCAGAAAAGCAGGCGAAAGCATTACAAAAAGCCCAGAAAGCGGCAAAAGGAGATGTAGCGGAATTTGATGAGCTGAATATTATGCAGAAGAATACTGCAGACACAGCTTCAGACCTTGCAGACACAGTTTCAGATAATGGAATCTCACCTTCGGATATGTTTGAAGATGTTCCCATTGAAAGCAAGATTAAAGACTTAGCCAACAAGCTGAAAAAGTATATCAAGTCAGAGGATTGGAAAGGACTTGGAGAATACATCGCAAAGCAGTTAAATAAAGGTCTGAAAAAGGTTTATGATGCAATAAACTGGAAGAATGCAGGACCGAAGATCACAAAGTTCTGCAAAGCTTTTACGGAATCATTTAATAGTTTGGTTGATAATCTGGACTGGGATCTCCTTGGAAGAACCATAGGCGCAGGAATCAACACACTTGTAAGAACATTTAATCTCTTATTCGGACCGGATGGCATTGACTTTGAGAACCTTGGGAAGAAATTCTCAACAGGACTTCGGGGAATGCTTGATGAGGTAAGCTGGACAGAACTTGGAAATGCGTTAGGCAATAAATTTATGATCCTCTGGAAAACCCTTGAGGGATTCGTAGACGATATGTCGACGAAGAACCAGGAAGGGCTGACCGGATGGCAGCAGTTAGGTGATGCAATTGCAGATACCCTTAACGGAACATTTGATAGAATTTCTTTTAAAGATATGGCCCATACGGTTGCAACTGGAATTAATGGCGTATTTGCAGCATTGCAGAAAGCAGTTGATGAGTTTAACTGGGAAGAATTTACTCAGAACATCAAAGACGGAATCAGTGAGTTTCTTCAGACAACAGACTGGCAAGCAAACGGAAAAGCTCTAGGAGACTTTATAAAACATTTATGCGAAACTATTCGCGGAGTGATGACGAAAGAAAATTTCAAAGAACTCGGAGAAGGAATTGGACAGTTTTTGTCAGAACTTCCTTGGGAAGAAATGTTGACAACTGCCGCAGGAGCAATCATGGATGCACTTTCAGGACTATTAGAAGGATTAAGTGAAACTTCTGCCGGGAAAGTTGCGGCGGCTTTAGCTGCGGCACTGATTGGAACAAAGGTGGTTTCAATAGTAGCAGGCGCTTTTAGTACGCTGCTTGGAAAAAGCATCGGAATGGGAATAGGAAGCGTCGTTGCGGCAGGCGGTATTGGACTGGCAATCGGTGAACTTATCAGCGTAAAATTACTTGGCGGAGAATATAAAAGTCCCAGTGAATTTGTAGAAGACAATATTATTGGCTATCAAAAAGGCGATATCACAGGAGCTATTAACGAATGGTTTAAAGATGTATTTGACGGCGTTAAACTGAGCGACGCTGATTTACAGGTATATCAGCAGTGGGAAGACACAATTATGAGCATGGTCAAAACTGCCGATATAACTGGGCAACAGGGATATCAGCTTCTGACTTATATGGACTCTCTTAAAAATGATGGAGAGAGCACTTCCCTTGCTATTTTGGAAATGAAAAACAAGATGGATGATCTTGGAATTTCAACAAAAACCTTTGAAGAAGCCTTAAATGGAACAGCTCAATCAACAGAAAAACTTAAAAACAGTACAGAAACAGCAACTGAGAAAACACAGGGATTTTCACAGGCAATGCAGGAGACAGACACCAGCACTCTGATTGAGAAACTGAACTCACTGAGGTACGCTTCTGACAAAGTAAGCTTTGCAGACTTGATTCTGAAATCAGCAGATGCAATCGACCAGATGGGCGGCATCTGGGAAAACGGCAAGCAGATTTTGGGAGAAAAAGCTCTTGCGATACATAATGAGATTGTAAATAATGGCTTAAACCCGGATAAAGATGGATTCTACACACTGGCAAACGGTCAGATGGTTCAATATGGACAAGGCATCAAGGACTATGAAAGTACTTTGAAACAGCAGACAAAAGATACATTAGACAGTAGCGTGATAGCCAGCATTCAGGAGGCACTTCCGGAACAGGAAAAGATAGGCGGAGATACTGGAAACCATTTCATAGAGGGATACACAGCAGCACTTATCGGAAATAACCGAGTAAAGACAGCTTACAAGGACGCCTTAGATGGAATAGATACCACTTCCGCAAAGGAAAAAGCAAAATCTGATGGTGAGGAACTGGCTAAGAATACCGGATCTGGATTTAAGAAAGGAATGGAAGCTGTTTCAGCAGAAGTGACCGAATCGGTCAACAACATGCTCGAAGATGATGTAAAAGATCCCGTCAAGAAATCCTTAGATATTCATTCGCCATCAGGCTGGTTTGCACAGATGGCAACCTATTGTGGTCAGGGATTTGGAAATAGACTGGAAGCAGCATTTGCACCTACATTTGATTTCTTTAGAAACTTCCGTACCCGTATCAATAACAACATTGGCAGTCTATACACAATTGGCTACAACGTCATGATCGGAATGAACAACGGCATGGTAGCAGGTGCTTCTGTCATGTACAACAATGCAAAGATTATTGCCAGCAATGTATCAAATACATTCCGAAATGCCTGGAAGATACATTCCCCATCCAGAGTGGCAGGAGAAATTGGTGGTTACTTCATGGAAGGAATGTATAACAAGATGGAAGAATGGAGTAATAAGATATTAAATATGCTGGGAAACTTCGGGAATTCTGTTACAAATGGAATGAAACTGGATATTCCAGAGCTGAAAGTACCAGTAAGTCTGACACTTCCAAAGAGTAACCTGCAGTCTTATATGCCGGTGATGGCATCCGGAACAATAGTCCCGCCAAAGACAAGTTATACAAAGAAGACAGACACACAGGAGCTTGAAGAAATGATCCAAAAGGTGATGATGTCACTTCCGAGCAATAACACTAAGACAGACGACAGCAGTATTGTGCAGAGCTTAAAAGAAGCTATTTCCGGAATGACAGTCACAGCTGATGGCAGGATAATCGGCTACTTACAGGAAAAGAACCTTCAAGATTTAAACAGAGGGGGACCTGGACTGTTCCCGTCCTACGCATAAGGAGGTGAGGATACATGGCAGACCTTACAAAGACATTGAACGATGGATTTAGTTCTGGAAGTTCTTCAGGATTCGAGGGATGGCTGCTCAAATTTGGAAGTAGAGAATTTCCTATGGAATGTATTGCAGAAGAAGGATACAGCTGCACACCTAACCAGCGACAGGAAGTAGAAGCCTGGCAGGATAACCGCGGAAACCTACATAGAGACACGGCCTCCCACTATCGTACAAAGATTGAGATCACAACCATGGATGAACTCACACGGGAAGATATACAAAATATACAGTCTGTAATGAACTCTTCCGTGGTAAATAAACAGGAACGAAAGTGTAAGATCACATACTGGAACGATGAAGATGGAGCATATAAAGATGCTACCGTATACATTCCGGATACTCAGTTTAAAATTAAAAGAGTAGACAGAAAAAAGAAAATAATCTACTACAGTTCAATCAGGATCGCACTGATAGAGTATTAAACCAGAGTGCATGGGTGTCACAGCTCATGTGCTCTTTATTTTATATATGGGAGGACAGATATGGCAACATACACGTTTGAATCATTACTAAATAAAGCGGATGGGATGACTAAAGTCAATGAATATGTTGTGCAGGAAAAGACTTTGGAAATAGAAGGAGCGTCTTGGTATCATTACGCCGGAAATGCTGTGAATAAACTTTATATAAACGGTAAAGGATATATTGGATTCGGGGCAGATGTGGAACACTTAAAGATGTTCTGGGCTAAAGCGGCGAACAACATAAATGACGTATATAGGCAAGAAGGAGTTCTTGACACAGGAGCTAAATTCCTGAAATTGAAGTTAAAAGGAATATATAATCATTATTATGACAAATACGCATATGAATACGAAGTTTTTCTATTTGATGACGGGAATATATTTGTATATATAATTAAAAGTGCGAAGAATGAATACAATACGCTATTTGGAGATTGTGAAGTCACAAATGGAAAGACCACAGATATTGTGTTAGCAGAATACCATAGCGATTTTAAAAAATATCCTATCAGTAGACTTATTAGCAATGCTGGAATAAAGCCAAAAGTAATCCGCTCGAAATACACACCGATAAAAGAAGCAGGGGTAAGAATTAAGACAAACCCTGCAGCAGTATACGTCCCAAACGCATTAGATTGGTCGGAATTGTCGGTAGAATCCTATGACTCATCAGGAAACACGAATGCAGTAAGTAATTTTACATTTCCCGATGTTGATGTATCTACAGTTGGAACAAAAACTGTAAAATTATCATATAAAACTTATAGCGTGCCTGTTGAAATCACTGTAAAAGAGGATACAGTCTTAGAACTTACAAAGTTCAATCTTCGCGATCATTATCTTCTAAATGAAACACTAGAGATATATTCCGTAACGGCAGTATGGGATAGTGGAAAGAATGAAACATTGACTTCTGGATTTGATGTTTCTGGATTTGACAGCGCTACTCCCGGCACAAAGGAACTGACGATTTCATATAAAGGAGCAGCCACAACAAAAAGTATATATGTCGCAGCTACCGCTACGTTAACCATTGATGGTGCCAAGACCGAATACTATATAGGTGATGATTTTGAAAGTGCTAACGGCATTATTACATACGATGATGGAGAAGAAGAGAGTGTTTATGAATTAATATATTCTGGATTTGATAACACGATTGCCGGAGAACAGGTTATCACAGCGACTGTAAGAGGATTAAGCACCACATACACAGTACACGTATCCGATACGGTTACTGCAAATATTGGGGCAAATGTAGGAACAGATGCCATAGCTTCGCTTAACCTGATTACTGGTCTATTAACGGTTTCGGGAACGGGCGATACAAAAGATATAGACACCCCAAGTTATTTTGGCGGTGGAATTTTTGACGGAAAAGGAGATCACTCTAGTCAAGTCAAAAAAATCGTAGTCCAAGAAGGTATTACTGGATTAATTGGAGCTTGCTTTTATGGCATGTCAAATGTTACAGAAGTGTCACTTCCATCTACATTAAAGACAATAGGGCAAAGCTGCTTTTCCGGTTGCTCACTAATTACAACATTATTACTTCCAGAGGGACTGGAAACATTGCAAGGTGGATGTTTCTATAACTGTAGCGGATTGACAGAATTAACATTGCCATCGTCATTGAAAGAAATAACAGGAACCATAATCGACAATAAAAACGCAGTATTAACCATTCTGAGCAGAACTGTTCTGATTGGCGAATACTCGATTTATGTAAAGACAATTCGCGGATATGTTGGTTCAACAGCAGAGACTTATGCAAATAGCAACAATATCCAATTTGAAGCAATCAATAATATTTTAAAGATTGAAATAGTCAACTATCCATCAAAAACTTATCATGTCGGAGAAACGATCTCCAAAGCAGATTTAACTGTACAGATAACCCTTGAAGATGGAACTGTACAGGAAACAGATTTGTATGAATTAAGTTATGATTTCAGTTCGACTGGGACAAAAACTGTAAAAGTATTTATAGGTGATAAAAGTGATACATTCAACGTTGATGTAACAACGTATAAACTTTCTGAGGTCGTTAATACTTTAACTGGGATGCAACTAATAGAGAACTCCGGACAGGATGATGGGACAGATATACTGGATGGCGTTAGCTGGTTTAGATTCAACAATGTGATCGCAGATAAACTCTATGTTAACGGAAACAACTGGATTGGATTTGGGGTATCTTCAGAGCAGTTAAAAATTTGTAACCGTGATGGAGTTACGCATAATATTTACAGGATGGAAACTGCATTAGACGGTGGTATAAAACTTCTTAAAATACGAGTAGAAGGATATACATATTTTGCAGCCCCTGAAGCACATGAAAGCCAGATAAAATATGAATTATTCTTATTTAACAATGGCGATATGTACCTGAACGTAATCCAGTCTCCTGCATCTACAAGCACCTATGCCGGAACATCTAGCTTAACTAGCAACGGCAAGACTACAAACTTGTCATTGAACGGAGCTACGCCGGAAAATCCAGTACAGGTGTCGTTCATACACCAGGACGAGTCTGGACTTGATTGGAATATTTCTTATAGACCATATAATTTTGCATCACTTGTTGGAATCAAAGTAGCGCAATTGCCCGATAAAACTAGGTATATGATTAATGAAACGTTTAAATCTTCTGGGCTTATCATTAATGTTGTCTATGATGATGGTAGTTCAGGAGTGATTAAAAAATATACCTTGTCATCCCCAGATATGACATCGTACGGTAGTAAAAGTATAACGGTAACATTCGAGAGCTTCACGACCACATTCGACATTATGGTTGTAGATGTAGCCAAAATCGAAGTAACAAGTCTTCCGACAAAAACGAGATACTATGAAGATGACGAATTTTTATCCAGTGGAATAATTGTATCTCAGGTATACACGGATGGGATTAAAGAAGAAATTGCGGGCTATTCTCTTTCAAGTCCAGATATGTCATCTGGTGGAGAGAAGACAATAACAGTAACTTATAATAAGTTTACGACTACATTTACAATCACGGTAATTGGTGTATCTGGGATAGAAGTCTCTAAAACGCCGATAAAGACAGAATATTACACAAACGACAGTCTCGATGCGTCCGGTCTCGAAGTGATATCCAAATACACAGACGGAACATCAAGGAAGCTGACAGATTATAGTGTATCAAAATTTTATAGTTCTTCTGCAGGTGAAAAAGAAATTTCCGTAACGTATAAAAGCTATACAGCCACATTCAAAGTAACAGTGTATGAATTGAAAGGAATCCGAATTTCGCATTATCCAAACAAGATTTATTATAAAATTGGAGAAACATTCGACCCATCAGGGCTAACTGTTGTGGAAGTAAGGAATGATGGAAGTGAAAAAGAAATTACAGACTATACAATATCTGGTTTTGACAGTTCAAAAGCAGGGTCGAAGACCATAACAGTATCTTATAACATGACTTCTGACGGCATTACCAGATTTGTTGGTTCCGACAGCTTTCAAATTAAAGTAACAAACGATGGCAAAAATCCATTTGACAGCAGTATAGGAGAAACTGAGGAAAATACAGAGCCAGTCTACGTGACAGTACACTGGATAGATGGAGAGTTTGAGGATCTGACTCATGAAAATGGCGGTATAAAAGCGAATACTTTTGTTCTTCAGGAGTCCATCTGTTCTGAGCAGTATTTTATATTCGGCGGTTGCATCTCAAATCAAGTGTCGTTTGAAACAGGTCATAAACAGTTCTGGGGAACCGATGAAGACTCATATCCGTCAGGAAGGATTGAGGTGTATCTGGAATGCAATAAAACAAAGATAAAGGTATTCACAGGCAGGATTGCAAGTGCAGAGAGGACTTCTATCTATTCGACAAGGAAGATTGTAGCCTACGATTATCTGTATGATCTCAGAAACACAGATATTGCAAGATGGTACAAAAGCCAGATTGCTGATAAGAAGAAAAAACTTACACAGAAACAGTTCCGCGATATGTTGTTTAAATTCTTAGGCATTGAACAGGTATCTACAAAGCTGCACTGGGATGATGCTTATGTGCCATATACAAACAATGCGAATGAGATAAATGCGGTTAATGTTATAAAAGACCTGTGCCTTCAGAATGACCGATTCGGATGGATGAATAGGGATGGCAAGTTTGAATACCTGAAACTTCGCCAGAACAGTCAGGAAACAGGCGAGACTACTTCCGGAAAGAAGATTTACAAATATTATGATAATGCAGAGGTGCACCTTGATACATTCAAAAGCTTTTGGGCGAAAGAGGGAAGAATATGGTTTCCGCATACGATTTATACTGATCCGGATCCTAACAGAGCCTTCGGTTTCACGGCTGGCGAACCAACTGCACAGGAAGCATATGAAAACAATGTCTTCTATAACCGAAACAGCTTCTTTGTAGGGAATGAGGACTGGATGGATTATGTATGGAACGCGGACGAATATGGCGGAATCAGCAGAGAAAAGCCGATTATCAACATCTGCTATGGCACTTTTGTAAATCTGGATTTGCGAAAGTTTTACAGGGCGCAGGCCTACACAGTGGAAGCCATTGGAAACCCGCTCAATACAGTCGGACAGACAATAGAGCTGCGCAACACAAAGCAGATGGAAGATGGGACAGAATTAGAGTGGTATGTACATTCTTACATCATGAGCAGGACTTTGAAGCTGGGAAACAGCCAGTTGATTGATACTTACAGTGCAAATAATGCACCGTTCAATTCAAATAGACGACAGCTTGGAAAAGATACACCTGAGATATCCGCGACCGTAAACCGCACCCGATCAGAAATGCCAGTGGTAAGTTATGGATTCTCAGATGGTACGAGCGATTTTACCCCGGCTGCTGTTTCTGCTTCTGGAAACACTACAAAAAAGACAGCATTACGTTGTATGAAACGCATCAAAAAAGACGATTACGATAACCTTCCCGCAGCAATTCGTACCAGGGATGACACTATTTTCATGACATACAAGGAGAACTAAATGGCAATAGAGTATAAAGCTTTTTCCGGTGGAAGAGAAATAGATGGTTTTTATTCTGGTGGAAAAGAGATACAGGAAATATGGGGCGGTGACACACTTTTGTGGAGAAAGAAAGAGGATGTAGTTGAAGAAGATCCATGGTGGTTTGACTATGATCTGTATGCACGGTTTAAAAACCCTGCACCGTACAAGAGAGCAGAAGTTTGCTTCTCAGTACAAGCTAAATATGGAGTTCAATATGTCAATTTAGCATATGGATTTTGTGTGCGGGTGGTAAATGGAATATATATGGTTACAGCGGCGGCTGTGGACAATTCCAAGATGGAAGGGAGATATTACAATGGTGATACATCAATGGTTCCAACATGGAGACTTACAACGGATACTGGCGATACGGAATTCGCGTATTCTGATTCTGCAAATTGGGACGACATCTTAAAAAAATACAGCCTTTATAATACCAATCCGGAAAACGTACCGTTTTACTCATGGGGCGGGGCATTTGAAGAGAAACCGTTTTGGTTTAAGGATAGTGACAAACAGGCAGGGGTGCTTGATGTAACTTCTCCTAAAATAGCGGGCAGTGATGAACCAGAAGGTAAATATTATTATTATCCATCCAGACTTTTCAGCAGCGTGGGTGCTATGAAAAGATGGCTACTTGACATGTATAATAATCCGGATAAATGGTGGACAGATAAATAGTGATGCAGGAGGATAAATATGATGAATATTAGAGCAGAGCCGTAACAGGCTCTTTTATTATCCGCAAATTGCGCCCGCGCAAATAAGAAAAAGGAGGAAAGCAGAATGAAATCAAACGGATCAAGCTTCGTGGACGGACAGGCTTACAAAGATGGCGAAGAGATATGGGATCTCGGAAGCCTGGTATGTACAAACGTTCCACTCCGTGGAGTAAGGAATTATGAGGGATTAAGTAAGGACGCAGATAAGCTTCCACATTACAAAGACCTGTCAACCGGAAGCTCCTGCCTGATGCTGGATACAGGAGACTTCTACAAATATGAAAAAACAACAGATACCTGGTATCTGATTTAAGGAGGGATGAAAAATGCGAGGAGACGACGCATATGCAATCCTCAAAAAGAAAATGCAGGATATGCAGGGTGAAAAGATACAGGAATCTGTAAACAGATACTTTGATGAGCATCCTGTCCAGGCAGGAGCTACTGCGGAACAGGTACAGCAGATTGAGCAGAATAAAAAGGATGTTAATTCGCTAAGGGAAGATATATCCACCAAAATCACTAAATTCTACGCCAGTTCGCAGGGCGAAACTCATCTTGCTGATTCTGACAATGGCAAAATTATGGATATGATGCTGTATGGGAAGTCTGAGCAGAAACAGTATTCGGGGAAAAATTTGCTGAATGCTACTTTGCAGACTACTACAGTGAATGGTGTTACTTGTACAAACAACGGTGATGGAACTTATACTATAAATGGTACAGCTACGTCGGATACTCTCTTTCATATAGGATATTTCATTTTTGAAAAAGATACAAAATATAAAATTGTCGGATGTCCTCAGGGTGGTAGCTTAAACACATTATATAGATTAGACGGTTCACTGAATGCTAATTCAGATACAGGAAACGGGATTGTATATTCCGGAGATGGAAACAAAAGAAATGCCAGAATTGTTGTGTTCAATGGGGCTAGAGTAAACAACCTCCTCTTCAAACCAATGATAACCACTGACCTAACCGCCACCTACGATGATTTCGAACCCTACACCGGCGGTCAGCCGTCACCCTCTCCTGATTATCCGCAGGAGATTAAGAGCGTGGTGAATCCGACTGTGAAGATTGTTGGGAAGAATTTACTTAAAGCCACATTGCAGACTACTACACAGAATGGCATTACTTGTACGGCAAATGGAGATGGAACGTATACGTTGAATGGAACTGCTACAGAAAGAACAGAGTTTATTATTGATGTTTTTAATATCGACATTTCAAAAAAATATAAACTTATTGCATTTACTAAAGAAAGAAGTTATATAAATTGTTTCATACAATTAAATCAAAGCCCTTGGACTATATATGGCGCATCGACAGACTCCCAAGTAACAATTACAGATTCTAAAAATATTCGTTTAGTCATTGCTGTAATAAAAGGTACTACATTATCTAATGAAATCATCAAACCAATGATCGTAGATGCTTCCCTATACCCAGATGCCACCTACGATGATTTCGAACCCTACCACGAACAGACCGTCACCCTCCCATACACATTAAACGCAATCCCTGTAAGCTCAGGTGGTAACGTCACAATCGATGGCCAGCAGTATGTAAGTGATTATGTGGATGTGGAACGTGGGAAATTGGTGAGGCGTGTTTTAAAATTTGATCCTTCATTGCTAAGTGTCAGAAGGAAGGATGATGAAAAAACATTATTTACATATGATAAATTTGACAATAATAATATGTATAAAAAAGTACATGGTGAAATTATTGCTGAATGCTCACATTTAAAAGTAACGCAAAATACTGCTATTGGAGCTGATCAAGAATTTAAAAATGGCATCCATGTTTCATTTTATGTAGCAGAAGACGGCCAAGGTAATAGCAATGTAATATACATTTGTGTGCCGCCAGCCTGCGGAACTACAGCATTGGAGTTTTTAGAGTGGTCGAATAAAAATGCATTCGAAATCATTTACGAACTTGCCACACACACCGAAATCGACCTTACTCCCGAAGAAATTACCGCATTCAAAGCACTTGCAACATATTATCCAACCACAAATATATCTATCAATTCCGAACAGCTTGACGGATATACAGTATTCAATTATCCAATTTCAATGGAGAACGGTTGGAACTATGTAAAACAGCAGATAGGCGATACGAGAAATTATATCTATGATATGGATGCACGTACTCAGGATACTGATTTACAGGCGGCAGAAGCCTATGTCAACAGCGAATATGCAGTAGCATTAACAGAATTGGAGGTATGATTATGTTATATAGAACATTACTAAAACTTAAAGAGAGAAACGGTCTGACAGATGATTTAAAGAATAAGATTGATATTTTCTTTGCAACTGGCAGGATTACCGAGGAACAGTATAATGAGCTGATGGACGTTAACAAGGAAGAAGAACCGAAATCAACCAGTTTAGAAAATTGAACAAAATAGGAGAAAATCAAAATGGAATTTAATATCAAGACCAGGCTTGCTCATGCTTGAGGGCTTTAGTTAACTAAACATTTTTCGACAGTGTTAGAAATTATATTTTTTCACATAAGGAGAAAACCATCTTGTTGAAAATATGTTCTTTTTTATTGTATAATAAAAATAAAAAAGGACGAATCAAAGGATGAAACATTATCGCGCAAATGTAGTAGTACCAAATGAGGGGAATAATGAAATTTCATATGTAATAAAACTTAAAAATAAATGTAGGTTTGAGCTTAACGAGTGTTATTTTACAATGTATAAATCGGCATTTGATGAATACAGCGAGTCTGATTATTTTTGCATTGATTTAGTGACGGAAAAAGACAAAAAAGAAGCCGAGAATATAATGAGACATGCAATAGATTTCCTTGTTTATATTACACAGGTTCCATATGAATTAGAGCATATAACAGAAGACACAAACACAGAGATTGCTCCAATTGATATAGGAGTAAGTAGAAAGAAAATTTTGAATCTAAAAGAATTAGATTGTCAATATAAAAGAATTAGAGGAAAAAAAGAATTACTTCAAAATGTCTTAAGATTGTATTCGCTGGCTTTAAAATATATTATTCTGTTAGAAGATGTTGAAGAGTCATATTTTGCGATGTTTAGAGTTATAGAAAAAATTGTGAAGGATGAATTTGGAATTGAGCATGCAACAATATCAAATGGATATGATGATATAAGGAATTCCATTAAAAAAATAGCTGAAAAATCTTATGGAATTAAATTAACATCAAAAAAATTAGACGCTATTTCAGGAACAATATCGAGTGAATTGTTTAATAATGTATTTTCAGACGTTTATTCCAAAATTGCATGGTTTTGCAACAAAAAAGAGATAAAGTATGATGAAAATATTTTGGCTAAAGCGGTTAAGATTAGAAATAAACTTGCACATGGGGAATACATTCGCATTAACCGTGAAAGCGAAGAATATAACTTGGTAATTGAATTAGCCAATAAATGTATACGCAAAAAGTTTTTTAATAATGTAAAGAATTGTTATTTGGAAGCTGATATTGAATCCATGTATGAGAATAATAAGTCTTGAGAAAGGTTGCAATCCAAAGGGTGAGATTACGAAAAAAACTTCACATAAAATATGAAGTTAAAAAGCAGAGAGGGCAGAAATGCTCTCTTTTTGTTTAGGAGAAATTTATGAGAAGAATCAGAGCGGAGCCGAGAGGCTTCTTTTATTTTATCCAAAATTGCGCCGGCGCAAACCGGAGAAAGAGTGAAACAGTGAAAGAAATACTCATGCAGACATATACTATTGTATTACCGGTTCTTTTAGGGTATATAGTCTGGCTCTTGAAAAACCAGAAGAAAGACCGGGATGCAAATAGTAAGGGGACTATGCTCCTGCTCCGCGTGCAGATGATAGAGTATCATGCAAAGTACACAAAGTTCGGAAACATTCCATCGTATGCGTACCAGAACTTCTGTGAAATGTACGACGCCTATCATGCGTTAGGTGGGAATGGTATGGTGACCAAAATGAAGCAGGAAATTGATGAATTACATATCAAACAAAAAGGAGAATGACTATGGAACAGATCATTAACTATGTAAAACCGGAACTCATCGTAGTAACAATTGCCTTATATTTTGTAGGCATGGCACTCAAACAGGCACAGGCAGTAAAAGATAAGTATATCCCACTTATCCTTGGCGGAATCAGCATTGCAATCTGCGCGATCTATGTGTTTGCCACCTGCACCTGCGGTACCGGACAGGATATTGCAATGGCAATCTTTACAGCAATCACACAGGGAATCCTGATTGCTGGTCTTTCTACATATGTGAACCAGATTGTAAAACAGGCAAATAAAGACGAATGATTCAGGGGATGAGGAATCATCCCCTTTGGAGGAAATGCTTATGGATAAGCAAAATATAACTGTGTTGAGAAAAATACTGTACGCAGTGGAATCCGGAGATCAGGTATATGGTAAGCAGGATTATTCCTGCTTTGCCGGGGTCGGAGCGAACTGTAGCAATGAAAAAGCTATTACGATCGGTGCGGGGCAGTGGTACGCAGGAGAAGCAAAAGAACTGTTATACCGGATTCAGAGAGCAAACCCGAAGCTATTCAAAGACATGGATAATGCAGGTATGGAAAAAGACCTGCTGATGAAGAGCTGGGATACATACGCCGTAACAGCGGAATCTGCGAAAGGACAGTGCATTGTAAGTATCATCAGCACTGACCTCGGGAAGAAATGCCAGGACGAGTATATGGAAGACCAGATACGAACATACACCCCGACTATCGAAAAAGCCTACGGAACCATGCCAGACACCGCAATGATGGAATGCATCAATATTCTACATCAGGGTGGTTTTGATGCACTGAAGAGGATCTTGTCTAAAACTCCGGAACCATATACCGCAGATAAGATTTACACAACACTGCGTCAGGATCCTGCAGACCCGACACCGAACCAGGTTGGTGACTATGAAGGCAGACAGAAAGCGGTAATCAACATGATTCGGAAGTATGCTGTGACTGCGGAAAGAAAGGAAGATACGACAATGACAAAAACAGAAAAAGCAATCAAACAGATGGAATCATGGGCGGCAGACAATTCTCATGGATATGATCAGATATACAGATGGGGAGAAAAAGGAGATTACGACTGTAGTTCAGCAGTGATCAGCGCATGGCAGGCAGCAGGCGCCCCAGTCAAGACAAAAGGAGCAACTTACACAGGCAACATGAAAGCGGTATTCCTTTCCTGCGGCTTCGCTGACGTGACCAGTAAGGTTAACCGATCGACTGGCTCAGGACTCCAGAGGGGAGATGTGCTGCTGAATGAGACGCATCATGTTGCAATGTACTGCGGAAATGGAAAAGAAGTAGAAGCATCTATAAACGAAAAAGGTACTGCGACAGGCGGACAGCCGGGAGATCAAACCGGAAAGGAATTCCTGGTAAGAAGTTATCGAAACTATCCGTGGGATTGCGTTCTGCGGTACCAGGAAAGCAACTCTGGAAGTACAACAATAACCACCGAAAAAGTGGCATATGCAGCCAGAATAAGCAAAGACACCCAAACGTTCGTGGACGCCGGCAAGACAAAATCAACCCTGTGGCCGAAGATAAAAAAGAACACCTTGGTGGATGTGATCAAAGGAGCAACTATCAAAGACTCTGCCGGAAAGAAATTCTACCTTGTTCGACTCGGACACCCGTCTGAGGGATTCGTACGAGAATACGTGCTGGCAGGAAGTTTTAAGAAGATAAAATAATCTTCTAACTGAGTTTATTCTGAAAACTACCAAGTCAAGAATTGATATGAATATAATGAAAAAGGTCAACGAAGCTTAAATTCGCTGACCTTATTTTTGAAATATTGTATCATCTTCATATAATTTTCGTGTTGCATTTTGTGTTGCATAGGTATATAATACGTTAAGTCGAAGCTGATTTTATTACACATGCAAATAATAAAATATGCAGTAAAAACAAGGGCTTCGAGAAAATGTAGTAAAATAGCGATTTACGGGAAATGCACCAATACGGGTTCAAATCCTGTTGCCCCGACTGATGATAATAATATAAAGTAATGCAGAAGTTTTTCTTGACGAGTGCTTCGGTTTTATGTTAACATCATCTTTAGAGGTTTTATTAAAAATATAAGAGAAATGCACGGATGAGGAATAGTACACATGGACCAGAGCACAGAGAACTGCTGGGAGCTGAGAAGCAGTGGAAGGAAATTGTGGAACTCGCCTTTGAGCAGCTGCCTGAAACCTTCTGAGAGTAGGTGCAGACGGTGTCCACCGTTATATGGAGAGGATATAAGAACGATGACTCGTTCCGTATCCCATGAGTGTATGACGTAGTTCATAAAATAAGAGTGGTACCGCGTAAGATAATAGTATCTTTCGTCTCTTGCAGATAAGTCTGTGGGGATGAGAGATTTTTTTTATGTCAATTTTAGCTGGATCAGATAAATCGTCCGTTTCAGTCCGCTTCAATAAAAACAGGCAGAGGATTTATATTCAATGATCAAAACGGTAAGATTTCAGCCCACAGGAAAAACATAATATTTACATAATGGAGGAAGAGAAAAATGATGAATCCAAGCAAGTATCAGAGACAGTATTTCATGCCGCCTGTTAAATGCATGAAATGGGCAGAAAAAGAATATGTAGACAAAGCACCAATCTGGTGTTCTGTAGACCTTCGTGATGGAAACCAGGCACTTGTAATCCCAATGAGTCTGGAGCAGAAAATTGAATTTTTCAAACTTCTTGTTAAAATTGGTTTCAAAGAAATCGAAGTAGGTTTCCCTGCTGCTTCTGAGACAGAATATGAATTTCTGCGTACTTTAATTGAACAGAATCTGATTCCGCAGGATGTAACTATCCAGGTTCTTACTCAGGCAAGAGAGCATATTATCCGTAAGACTTTTGAAGCTGTTAAGGGTGCTCCCAAAGCAATCGTACATGTATATAATTCCACATCTGTTGCACAGAGAGAGCAGGTATTTAAGAAATCTAAAGAAGAAATCTTAAAGATTGCAGTAGATGGAGCTGCATTATTAAAGAAGCTTGCTGATGAAACAGAAGGAAATTTCCAGTTTGAATACAGCCCTGAGAGTTTTACAGGTACAGAGCCAGAATATGCACTGGAAGTTTGTAATGCAGTTCTTGATGTATGGCAGCCGACAGCTGACAACAAATGTATCATCAACCTGCCTGTAACTGTACAGCATTCCATGCCACATGTATACGCAAGTCAGGTAGAGTATATGTGTGAGAACCTGAAATACCGTGAAAATGTAATCGTATCTCTTCATCCGCATAACGACAGAGGGTGTGGTGTTGCAGATTCTGAGATGGGCTTACTTGCAGGTGCGGACAGAATAGAGGGTACTTTATTCGGAAATGGTGAACGTACCGGTAATGTGGATATCGTCACACTTGGCATGAATATGTATTCCCAGGGAGTAGATCCGAAACTTGACTTCTCCGATATGCCACATATCTGTGAGGTATACGAAGAATGCACAGGAATGAAAGTCAGTGAAAGAAGTCCATACAGTGGTGCCCTTGTATTTGCTGCATTCTCCGGTTCTCATCAGGATGCGATTGCCAAAGGTATGCACTGGAGAGATAACAAAGATCCGGATCACTGGAATGTACCGTATCTTCCAATTGATCCGAAAGATGTTGGCAGAAACTATGACGCAGATGTAATCCGTATTAACAGTCAATCCGGTAAGGGCGGTGTCGGATATATCCTTGAGACAAAATTCGGCCTGAATCTTCCACCGAAAATGCGTGAAGCAATGGGATATGCAACAAAAGCAGTATCTGATCATAAACATAAAGAGCTTCATCCGGATGAGATCTTCAGCCTGTTTAAACAGACATTTGAAAATATTGTGGAACCATACAGTATCAATGAAGTCCATTTCCAGCAGAAAGACGGCGGTATTGTGACACAGGTTACTTCCAGTTTCCAGGGAAAGACGATTACAACAGAGGCTACAGGTAACGGACGTCTTGATGCAGTCAACAACGCATTAAAGAAAGCATATGAGCTGAAATATACACTGGAGACTTATCAGGAGCATGCTCTGGAACGCAGCTCAAGTTCCAAAGCTATCGCTTATGTAGGTATTAAAAAACCAGACGGAACTCTTGCGTGGGGAGCAGGAGTAGATGCGGATATCATCAAAGCCTCTATCGATGCTCTTGTAACAGCAATAAATAATCGATAATCGTTACTTTAAAATGAAAGAAGTAAACGAAATTGATTATATTAGCAGCTCATTGAATGTGAAGTAAGTAACAATTTTGTATTCGTATCTTAGAAAGAAATTCAAAATTCAGATTGACATAAGATAAAAAATATCGGGTACTTGGCAGGATGTGTGATGGATATCCTGCCAAGTATCTTTTTGTATTTTTATATGTACAAAAATCCTTTAAGTACAGGATAAAGTACATTCAAATGGGAAATCCTGAATAAAAATGAGAAAGATTGTATTTAATTAAAATCATAAGCAAAACCAATTGACATAATGCCTGTGTTTACGTATACTGACACCGTGGACAGAAAAGTGTCCTAAAAAAGTATAAATTACATTTTATTATCTCACATCAGGCTAGTGAGAAATGCGCGGAAATATTTTAGAGAAAGAGGTAAAAGAATGAAAGATTTTGAACAGTGGAATGGCTTTAAAGGGAACCGTTGGAAAGAGAAAATCGACGTTCGTAACTTTATTAAGCTGAACTACACACCATATGATGGGGACGATTCCTTCCTGGAAGGACCTACTGAGGCAACAAACAAACTTTGGGGTAAACTTCAGGAACTGCAGAAAGCAGAGCGTGCAAACGGCGGAGTTCTGGACATGGAGACAGAAGTTGTAACCTCTCTGACTGCTTATGGTCCTGGATATATTGATGAAGACCTCAAGAATCTGGAAAAGGTTGTAGGACTTCAGACCGACAAACCTCTCAAACGTGCATTTATGCCATACGGTGGTATCAAAATGGCAGAGCAGGCATGCGAAACCTATGGATACGAAGTAAGTGATAAAATTAAAAATATTTTCAACAACTATGAATTTAAGACTCATAACCAGGGTGTATTTGATATCTACACACCAGAGATGAAAATGGCCCGTCATAACAAGATCCTTACAGGTCTTCCGGACACATATGGCCGTGGACGTATCGTAGGTGACTACAGACGTGTAGCTCTGTATGGTATCGATGCTCTGATCGAAGGAAAACAGAAAGACTTCGCAGCAAGTGACCGCCAGGGTATGAGACGTTACGACTTCCAGCTTCGTGAGGAAATCGCAGATCAGATTCGTGCACTGAAAGGCATGAAAGCAATGGCTCAGGCATACGGTTATGATATTTCCCAGCCGGCTAAAGATGCAAGAGAAGCATTCCAGTGGTTGTATTTTGGATATCTGGCAGCTATTAAGACACAGAACGGTGCTGCAATGAGTGTTGGACGTATTTCCACATTCCTTGATATCTATATTGAAAGAGATCTTCAGAATGGTACTCTTACAGAGTCTGAAGCTCAGGAACTCGTTGACCACATGGTAATGAAATTCCGTATGGTAAAATTTGCACGTATTCCTTCATATAACCAGTTATTCTCCGGTGATCCGGTATGGGCAACTCTGGAAGTAGCAGGTATGGGAATCGACGGACGTCATATGGTAACAAAGAGTGACTATCGTTTCCTTCATACACTGGAAGATATGGGACCGGCTCCGGAACCAAACCTTACAGTACTTTATTCTTCAAGACTGCCTGAGAACTTTAAGAAATATGCTGCAAATATTTCTGTTACAACAAGTTCTATCCAGTATGAAAACGATGATGTTATGCGTCCGGTATGGGGCGATGACTACAGCATCTGCTGCTGTGTATCTGCTACAGAGACAGGTAAAGAGATTCAGTTCTTTGGTGCTCGTGCAAACCTTGCAAAATGCCTTCTTTACGCTATCAACGGTGGCGTTGATGAGAAAACAAAACAGCAGGTAGGACCGGAATACACACCAATCACTTCTGAATATCTTGACTATGACGAAGTAGTTGCAAAATATGACAAGATGATGGACTGGCTGGCTCACCTCTATGTAGGTACTCTGAACATGATCCATTATATGCACGACAAATATTACTATGAAGCAGCAGAGATGGCTCTGATCGATACAAAAGTTGATCGTTCTTTTGCAACTGGTATCGCAGGTTTCTCTCATGTAGTTGACTCTCTTTCTGCTATCAAATATGCGAAAGTAAAAGCTATCCGTGATGAGGATGGAATTACTACAGACTTTGAAGTTGAAGGTGATTTCCCACGTTATGGTAACGATGATGACAGAGCAGATGAGATCGCAACAACACTGCTTTCCACATTCCTTGAAAAACTGAAACATATTCATACTTATCGTGATTCCAAACCAACCACATCTATTCTTACTATTACTTCTAACGTAGTATATGGTAAAGCTACAGGTTCTCTTCCGGATGGAAGAAAGATGGGAGAACCTCTTGCACCTGGTGCAAACCCATCTTACGGTGCAGAGCAGAACGGACTTCTTGCTTCCTTAAACTCTGTTGCAAAACTTGACTATGAAGATGCGCTTGACGGAATCTCCAATACACAGACAATCAATCCGGATGCACTGGGACATAGTAATGAAGAACGTACAGAGAACCTTGTTCATGTACTGGACGGATACTTTGATCAGGGTGCTCATCACCTCAATGTAAACGTATTTGGCAAAGAGAAACTGATCGATGCTATGGAACATCCGGAAAAAGAAGAATATGCAAACTTTACAATCCGTGTATCCGGATATGCTGTTAAGTTCATTGACCTTACAAGAGAGCAGCAGCTGGATGTTATCGCAAGAACTTGCCACGACAGAATGTGATCAGAATGGATGATAAGCAGATGAAAGGTTATGTTCATTCTCTGGAAAGCTTCGGGTCCGTAGACGGACCCGGAGTAAGATATGTGATTTTCTTAAGTGGCTGTGCTATGAGATGCCAGTTCTGCCATAATCCGGATACCTGGAAGCTGAATCAGGGACAGGAGTATACGGCAGATGAACTTCTAAACAAGGCATTGAGATATAAGGGTTACTGGGGAAATAAGGGTGGTATCACTGTAAGTGGTGGAGAACCATTGCTGCAGATTGATTTTTTGACAGAATTGTTTAAAAAGGCGAAGGCAATGGGGATAAATACAACTCTTGATACCAGTGCGAATCCTTTTACAGATAAAGAACCGTGGCATTCCAAGTGGCTTGAGCTTATGAAATATACAGATCTTGTGCTTCTGGATATCAAGCAGATTGATGAGGCGGAGCATATTAAACTTACGGGGCATTCAAATAAGAATATTCTTGAGATGGCGCGTGAGCTTTCAGATATGAAGAAGCCTGTCTGGATCAGACATGTGCTTGTGCCGGGCGGCAGTGACAAGGATGAATATCTTCATCAGCTGGCTGATTTTATTCATACGCTTTCTAATGTGGAGCGTGTGGAGGTGTTGCCGTATCACACACTTGGGAAGTTTAAATGGGAGAATCTTGGGATTCCTTATCCGTTGGAGGGGGTTAATCCGCCACCGCAGGAGAGGGTTGATAATGCCAGGGAGATTCTTGGGGCAATTTAACCGAATAACTTGAAAAAGATGATAAGCTGTTATATGGGTGAGAGGCCTGTATAGCAGCTTTTTTAATTGCGAAGGGGACGCTTGCCAGAAAAAATATTTATTTCTGGCAAGCTGGTGATTGGCAAAATTGAATGAATTTGTATCCCCCCTATGGGCTTGTTGGGGAAGGGACGGTTTGTTATAATTCAGGTCATGATGAATTTGTAATCATATTGTATGGCGCAGGTGAGGGCAGGAAAGCTGTTGGTAACTTGTAAAATACTATTACTGTATAGAATTGAGATTGTTATAGAAAGCGGAGGAAGATATAATTGAAGGATTTATTGTCGGAGATTGAGAGCTATTGGACTACCCGCGCGGAGGGGTATTCTGAGGTGAATCATAAGGAATTGAATGGGATGCAAAAGGGGGCGTGGCTTGAGGTTCTTGAGAGTCAGTTTCCGAAGAAAGCGAAGGAGGAGCTGAAGATTCTGGATATTGGTACCGGACCGGGCTTTTTTCCTGTTATTCTGGCTGGAGCGGGGTATAGGGTTGCTGCGGTGGATTATACGCAGGAGATGCTGGATACTGCGAAGAAGAATGCAGGGGAACTTTGCAGGAATATTACTTTTTATAAGATGGATGCGCAGAATCTGGAGTTTGAGGATGATGTGTTTGATGTGGTAATCAGCAGGAATCTGACCTGGAATCTGAAGGAGCCAGAGAGGGCTTATAGGGAGTGGTGTCGTGTTCTGAAGCCGGGGGGAAAGTTGCTTAATTTTGATGCGAACTGGTATGGCTATCTTTATGATGATGAGAAGCGTCAGTCTTATGAGGAGGATAGGCGGAGTGTAGAGAGTAAGAATCTGGATGATCATTATCTTTGTACGGATATTGACCGTATGGAGAAGATTGCATTACAGATGCCGCTTTCTGCGATTAACAGACCATCCTGGGACAGGAAGTTTCTGAAGGAGAATGGGTTTTCGAGTGTGGCAGTTGATACAGGAATCTGGAACAGAGTGTGGAGTCAGGAGGAGAAGCTGAATTATCATTCTACGCCGATGTTTATGGTTAGTGCTGTGAAAGAAGCGGGAAATAACTGGAATAGTAAAGAGTTGAAGCCGGGAGAGGATGATGCGCAGAATTATATGGAGAGTTCTCTTATGACTGCACCAGGAACTAAGAAAAATGGTTTTCTGAAGCTTGGAGGAGGGGAGTTTGCTCTTCCTTATACTGTGATCTGTGGAAGTAATCCGGGGAAAACGGTTTTGATTACGGCAGCAGTTCATGCAGGGGAGCATGTGGGAATTCAGGCTGCCATAGAACTTGCAGAGAGTCTGGAGCCTGAAAAAATCAATGGCAGCGTGATTATTGTAAAAACTGTCTGTCGAAGAGAATTTGAGGAACGTGGCGGCAGTATTTGCAAGGAAGATAAAAAGAATCTGAATCGTGTTTTTCCGGGGAATCCGGATGGAACCAGGATGGAACGTCTGGCTTATGCGGTTGTGCAGACATTGCAGAGCAAAGCGGATTTTTATATAGATATTCACAGTGGTGATGATTTTGAAGAACTGACACCGTATATTTATTATGCCGGAAAGGGAGATGCGGATGTTGTTGCTATGTCAAAGAAGATGGCTGAACAGGCAGATGTACCGTATATGGTGAAATCTGATGTAGCTTCGGGAGGTTCTTATAATTATGCGGCGTCCTGCGGAATTCCGAGTGTACTGATTGAGAGAGGACAGATGGGAGGATGGACACAGGAAGAGGTTTATTCTACAAGAAAGGATGTTCATAATATTCTTTGCTGTCTTGGAATTTATGATGAACTCAGAAGCTATAGTACGTATTATCCGATGGAGATTGATGAGATGCGCTATCAGTCTGCAAGCGTATTTGGTCTGTGGTATCCGGAAAAGAAACCAGGAGACCTTATTAAGGCAGGAGAATTTCTTGGATGTACACGTGACTATGAAGGGAATATTCTGGAAAAAAGTTATTCAGATTTAAATGGCGTGATTCTTTATCAGGTTGCCAGTCTTCAGGTATTAAAAGACGGACCAATGATTGCTTATGGTAAATTCAGTTCCAGGAAAGATGAGAGAAAAGAAAAGATTACGAATTACTGGACGAAAAGAAGTGACAGCTTTATGGAACAGAGAAGGGCCGAACTTCACAGTGATATGGCGGATAAGTGGATGAAAGAAATCAGTACTTTTCTTCCGAAAGGGAAGTTGAAAATTCTTGATGTGGGATGTGGGGCAGGATTTTTTAGTATTCTTTTATCGAAACTTGGACATGAAGTTACAGGAATTGATCTGACTCCGGACATGATCACTCATTCCAGGGAACTGGCCAAAGAGGAAGGTGCTTCCTGTACATTTAAGGTGATGGATGCAGAAAATCCAGATTTCACAGACGAAAGCTTTGATGTGATCGTAACCAGAAATCTTACCTGGACGCTGCCAGATGCCGCACGGGCTTACAAAGAGTGGATTCGTGTGCTGAAAACAGGCGGTGTATTGATTAATGCGGATGCCAATTATGGAGCTGATAACTTTGCTGATACAACGAATCTTCCTTCTAATCATGCGCATTTCACAGTTGGGGATGCAATGATGAATGAATGTGAGGAAATCAAACGGCAGCTCCCAATCAGTTCTTATATCCGACCTGCCTGGGATGTAGAAATATTAGGAAAACTTGGGGTAAAGAAATTTTCGATTGATACAGGTATCAGTGAAAGAATTTACACGAAGAAAGATGAGTTTTATAACCCGACACCTATGTTTTTACTTTGTGTGGAAAAGTAGGCAATTTGGAATGAATTTTGGTTGCATTACTGAGAACGGAGTGAACAGTAACCGGAGTGAATAATAACGAATTATTACGTATAGATTTTATTGACGGGGAATAAAGTGACTTTTATACTTAAGATAGATATGGAAATTCTAATATGGTTGTAGCTTTTGATAAGGTCAGGATACATTAACAGTAACCATGCGCAGTACAAATGTTACAAAAATGTAAAAAAAGCTTGACAAAATTAATTATATTAAATATAATTTTCTTATAAATTACAGAAATGTTACGAAAATAAAACTTATAATTAAAAAGCGCAAGGAATGAAAAGTATGAAAGTTCAAAAAAGTTTAAGCCACCCCGGTAAAGAAGAAAAAAAGAAACAATCAGGTGAATCAGTGCGTAGTCTGGCATTGGTTGCAGTTTGTACATGTGTGGCGGTTGCATTTGCGGCAGGCGGCAGAGTGGCAGACTATAATGGGAAAAATAAAGTATATGCTGCTTCGGAGAATGAACAGGAAACTTTTTCTTCACATTCCGCTGGAAATGATATAGTACCTACAGGGATTGCCGGTGTAGTGTCGGGAATGAAGGGTACAACTTTTCATAAGAAATCAGTAACTCGTATTGGAACCTCCTGTGAGCAGGTCATGGTTGGTCAGAGAATCAAAGTGATAGAAGATAATGTTGCAGAATTTGATGTCAGTTCATCAATGGAAAATAAGATAAATGATCTTGATGCGAAGACAATGACACTTTCTGAGAAAGCCCAAATGATGTCTGATGAAGATTATGATACTTTACTGCATATTGTAGAAGCAGAGGCTGGAACGGAAGATATCAAGGGACGTGTTCTGGTGGCTAATGTAATCATGAATCGTACAAAAAATGATGAATTTCCGGATACAGTTACCGAAGTGGTCTGGCAGCGTACCAATGGAGTTCCACAGTTTTCACCAACGTATGACGGTCGTATATATGAAGTGACAGTTACCGATGAAACAAAGGAGGCTGTCAGACAAGCTCTTGAGGGAGTTGATTATTCAGAGGGAGCTCTGTTTTTTATCCAGAAATCTGAGGCTGAGAAACATAATGTTTCATGGTTTGAAAAAGATTTGAAACGATTATTTAAATATGGTGTACATGAATTCTATACATATCCAGACACAGATGAGAATTCAAAGGAATCTTAGATGATGTATTCTGGAGATATGAGTGTATGTAGTAAGTAAAAGAGGTGCAGATAACCATGCCATGGAAAATCTGTACCTCTTTTTCAACCTAGTAATCAATGACAAAAAGAAGAAGCAAAAGAAAAATAATTTAGGATGGTATTTTGTTAAAGCATATGCTATAATGTGTTCAATTGGCAAAATGAATACTTTGGAAAGGCAGGAAATATCATGCAGGTATTATACAAAAGCACAAGAGGAAAAGAAGAAACCGTAACAGCTTCTATGGCTATTTTAAAAGGGCTGTCTGAGGATGGCGGCTTATTTGTGCCAACAGAGATTCCGAAGCTGGATGTTCCGATGGATAAACTGGCAAAGATGAGTTATCAGGAGACAGCATATGGGGTGATGAAACGTTTTCTCACCGATTTTACAGAAGAAGAATTAAAGAACTGCATCAACAATGCCTATGATGACAAATTTGATACAAAAGAGATCGCACCTCTTCATGAAGCAGACGGAGCTTATTTCCTTGAACTGTATCATGGTGCAACGATCGCATTTAAGGATATGGCGTTATCGATCCTTCCACATCTTATGACTACAGCTGCAAAGAAGAATCAGGTAAATAACGAGATTGTCATTCTTACAGCTACTTCAGGAGATACAGGTAAAGCGGCTATGGCAGGTTTTGCTGATGTTCCGGGAACTAAGATCATTGTATTCTATCCGAAACATGGTGTAAGCCCGATTCAGGAGAAACAGATGGTGACTCAGAAAGGCAACAATACTTATGTTGTAGGAATCACCGGAAACTTCGACGATGCGCAGACAGCTGTAAAGAAGATGTTCAATGATAAGGAACTTGAGGCAGAGCTTGATGCTGCAGGATATCAGTTCTCATCTGCAAACTCCATTAATATCGGACGTCTTGTACCTCAGATTGTTTATTATGTATATGCATATGCGTCACTTGTGCGTCAGGGAAAGATTAAAGACGGACAGGAAATCAATGTAGTAGTACCTACAGGAAACTTTGGAAATATTCTGGCTGCTTATTATGCAAAACAGATGGGACTTCCGGTTCACAAATTAATCTGTGCATCCAATGATAATAAAGTTCTGTATGATTTCTTCTGCACCGGAACATATGACAGAAAACGTGATTTCATTCTCACAACTTCCCCTTCTATGGATATTCTGATTTCCAGTAACCTGGAACGTCTGATTTATCGTATTGCAGGTGGCGATGCAAAGAAATGTGCTGAATTAATGCAGTCTCTTACTGCGGGCGGCGAGTATACAATCACAGAGGATATGAAAGCACAGTTAACAGATTTCTATGGCAACTACTGTACAGAAGAAGAGACAGCACAGACAATTGCAAAAATTTTTAAAGAAAGCCATTATGTAATTGATACTCATACTGCAGTTGCAGCAGGCGTATATGATAAATATACAGCAGATACAAAAGATACCACACCGACAGTCATTGCATCCACTGCAAGCCCATATAAATTTACAAGAAGCGTAATGGAAGCTCTTGGAGTAAGCGTAGATGGCAAAGATGATTTTGCATTAGCTGATGAGCTGAGCAGCCTTTCCGGAGTAAAACTTCCGCAGGCAGTTGAGACTATCCGTACAGCACCGGTACTTCATGACAGAGTTGTAGATGCTCCGGATATGCCACAGGCAGTAAAAGAGATTCTTGGAATCAAACAAAAAATTAATTAAATTGCGCATTTTATGTTGAAAAAGAGTATATACTAGAGTATAATAAAAAACAGTTAAGAACAGTGAATATCCTGAAATGTGCGAGACCCCTTCTTTTTTTGAACCTACATCGACTTTAACGGGAATCCAACATCGCATACCGGATGTCAGGCCGTCATTACGCAGCGGAAGACAGAAAGCCTGTTGAGGATACCCACCTAGCTACGGCTAGGCGTCAATGGGAAGGGAACGGCATTTCGGGAACTGTAAAAAATGAGCCATGGACAGGCTCTTTTTTATTATTGTAATTTTGCACATGGGAGGTTAGAAACGATGAGTGTTTCTGAAAGAAAATTTGGTGTATTACAGACTGGAGAAACAGCGAAGATTTTTCATCTGGAGAATAATTCCGGGGCATATGCAGAGGTAAGCAACTTTGGAGCACTTCTGGTTAAAGTGTCCGTGCCGGATAAAAATGGTGCCATGACAGATGTTGTACTTGGATATGATGATCTGGCATCTTATGAAGTGAACGGATGCTTTTTTGGTGCAACGATCGGAAGAAGTGGAAACCGTATCGGAGGAGCGAAATTCTCTATTAACGGTAAAGAGATAGTTCTTGCCCAGAATGAGAATGACAATAATCTTCACAGTGGTCCGAATGGATTTGAGAAGAAAATATGGAATGTGGCAGAGATTTCCCAGGATAAGAACAGCATTGTATTCAATCGTATCAGCCCGGATGGGGAGAATGGATATCCGGGAGAATTTGATGTATCTGTAAAATATGAGTTTACAGAAGAAAACGAACTGAAAATTCATTACCAGGGAGTTTGTGATGAACCGACTATTGCAAATATGACAAATCACTCCTACTTCAACTTAAATGGTGAAGGAAGCGGAACTGCCATGGAACAGTATCTTACGATTCATGCGAAATATTATACACCTGTAGCAGACAGTCATTCTATACCAACAGGTGTTTACGAGGAAGTTGCCGGAACTCCTATGGATTTCAGAACTGCCAAGAAGATTGGACAGGATATTGAAGCTGATTTTGAACAGCTTAAATTTACCGGTGGATATGATCATAACTATGTAACAGACAATTATGCAAAGGGAAACAGAAGACTGATTGCCACAGCATACAGTGATAAGAGCGGAATTGCTATGGATGTTACTTCTGATTGTCCATGTGTACAGTTCTATGCTGCTAATTTTGTGAAGAATGAGAATGGCAAGAATGGTCATGTATACAATAAGCGAGATGCTTTCTGCCTGGAAACACAGGTAGAACCGAATGCAGTTAATGTGGAAGATTTCCATTCCCCTGTGCTTAATGCAGGAGAGCAGTACGACTCTATGACAAGTTATCGTTTTTATATCAAAAAATAAGTTACATATTGATCTGGTTTCTCTCATATATTTATGTGTGGGTGAGACCAGATTTTTTTATGGGAAATTTGGTGGAGATTTCTTTAGCGAGTTTTTGTATTTGTCATAACAGTAGTTTCATGATATGATATTGGACAAGGATATTCCATTATTAGAATAACAGAATGGAGAAAATTATGGAGAGGAAAAAGGAAAAGCAGTCAGTTATAGGTCTGCTGCTTGGATTTATGGATCGCGTATCCGGAGATCATGTCGGGGCATATGCGACTCAGGCAGCATATTTCCTGATAATGTCTTTTATCCCGTGTATTCTGTTTTTGACTACACTTGTACGATATACACCGTTGACATATAATGTGGTCAGGGATGCGATCATTGCATTTATTCCGGAGAATCTGCAGAGTTTTGTGCTTGGAATCGTGGTGGATGTATATAGAAGAAGTACGGCAATTGTCCCTCTTTCGGCATTCGTTGCACTATGGTCTGCAGGAAAGGGATTACAGTCAATCATAAATGGCCTGAATACGATCTATCATGTAAAAGAAACCCGTAACTGGCTTCTTACCAGAATCTATGCAGTATTTTATACATTATCACTGGTGATTGCATTGATTATATCTTTGCTTATGTTGGTACTTGGAAATGAAATTCAGGCAGCAGTTTCAAAATATGTACCTTTTCTTGGAAGGATCATCGCACGGATATTAGGCGCGAGAGCAATGCTGGTATTTGGCGTGTTGTTTGTGGTATTTCTTATGCTGTATAAAGTTCTTCCAAATAGAAAGGCAACATTTAAGAGTCAGATACCGGGGGCGTTTCTTATAGCGATTGCGTGGTCAGTTTTTTCATATGGTTTTTCTTTTTATTTTGAAATTTTCCCAGGATTCAGCAACATGTATGGAAATCTTGCGACGATTATCATGGTTATGGTATGGTTGTATGTCTGCATGAATCTACTTTTGTATGGCGCAGAGATCAATGCATATTTTGAAAAAGAGTTCAGGCTTGCGCACAGATCGGTGAGAGGACTGATCATTCATGAAAAAGAACGCAGACAGCCAGGATTGTCTGCGCAGGCACCTCTGGAGCCATTGCCTGAGCCGGAGAAGAAAAAAGAAAATGATACTTGACATATTTTTGAGTCTGTGGCATGATTATAAATGTTGATAATCATGAAAAGCATAGAAGGTGTTTATAGGGAATTATTTTCCATCAGAGAGAGGAAGTCATCGGCTGGAAGCTGCCTCAGGTTCAGATATTTCCTGAATTTCCCACCGGAGCTGCATTTCTGAAGTAACAGTAGGAAATGACGTTACTGCGCGTTAAGCAGACCGAGAGCCTGTAGAAGATACAGGAAGCAGGGTGGTACCGCGGATATTTTACTCCGTCCCTTTACGAGGGACGGAGTTTTTTTATATCGTAGGAAATTTCTACGTAATATTCCTTCGATAATAAAAAGCCGTCCGGGCAGGATTGCACTGCGGCGGAGAATCCTGCAAGCAGGATTTTTTCTTGTGTTCTGAGCAGCATAATATTTGTGAAGAGATATGCTGGATGAACGTAAATTCTTCGGATAGACCTTGCTTATTATAAGATAAAGGAGAAAGAAAAGACATGGATATGAAAGAAAGACTTCAGGAACTGGCTGAAGCAGCCAGAAAACGGATCGATGAATCTGAAGGCCTGGATAAACTGAATGAAGTACGTGTAGCATACCTTGGTAAAAAAGGTGAGCTGACAGCAATCTTAAAAAGCATGAAGGATGTTGCTCCGGAAGAACGTCCGAAGGTTGGACAGCTTGTAAATGAAACAAGAAGTAAAATTGAGGCATTACTTGATGAATCCAAGCAGAAACTGGAAGAAGCAGTTCGTGAAGAGAAGATGAAACAGGAAGTCATCGACGTTACTTTACCTGCAAAGAAAGCTAAAATCGGGCATCGTCATCCGAACACTATCGCTTTGGAAGAAGTAGAGCGTATCTTTATCGGTATGGGTTATGAAGTTGTAGAAGGACCGGAAGTAGAGTATGCAGATTATAACTTTACGAAGCTGAATATTCCGGAAAATCATCCGGCACGTGACGAGCAGGATACTTTCTTTATCAATGATTCTATCCTTCTTCGTTCTCAGACATCACCGGTTCAGGCGCGTACAATGGAAAAAGGCAAACTACCGATTCGTATGATCGCTCCGGGACGTGTATTCCGTTCTGATGAGGTAGATGCAACACATTCTCCGTCTTTCCATCAGATTGAAGGTCTTGTTATTGATAAAAATATTACTTTTGCAGATCTTAAGGGAACTCTGCAGGAGTTTGCGCAGGAATTATTCGGACCTGAAACAAAAACAAAATTCAGGCCACATCATTTCCCATTTACAGAGCCAAGCGCAGAGGTTGACGTTTCCTGCTTCAAGTGCGGTGGTACGGGATGCCGTTTCTGTAAAGGCTCCGGCTGGATTGAAATCCTTGGCTGTGGTATGGTTCATCCAAACGTATTAAGTATGTGTGGAATTGACCCGGAAGAGTATACCGGATTTGCATTCGGTGTAGGTCTGGAGCGTATCGCACTTCTGAAATACGAGATTGATGACATGAGACTGCTCTACGAAAACGACATTCGTTTCCTGAAACAGTTCTAATTTATAATAGTTTATTATTCGTAACTGTTCAGTACCTTCACAGTTACGAGTCAAAATCCATTAAAAATCGCCTTCGGCGATGGGATTTTGACTTGTATGTCTCGGGATTTTGGCATGTTCATGCCAAAACACCTCGCGGGATAGTAGACTGCTGAATAGTTACTATTATTCAATAAATATAAGAAGAGGATTAACAAAATGAATACTTCATTATCTTGGATTAAAATGTATGTGCCGGATCTTGATGTGACAGCACAGGAATATACAGATGCCATGACACTGACAGGAACAAAAGTGGAAGGCTTCGAGAAACTGGATGCAGATCTGGACAAGATCGTGATCGGACAGATCGACAAGATCGAGAAGCATCCGGATGCAGATAAACTGATCATCTGCCAGGTAAATATTGGAACAGAGTCTGTACAGATCGTTACCGGTGCTCCGAATGTAAAAGAAGGAGATAAAGTTCCGGTTGTTCTTGACGGTGGACGTGTAGCTGGCGGACATGATGGAAAGAAAACTCCGGGTGGGATCGAGATTAAGAAAGGCAAACTCCGCGGAATCGAATCCTGTGGTATGATGTGCTCTATCGAAGAACTTGGAAGCACAAGAGAAATGTATCCGGAAGCACCGGAATACGGAATCTATATTTTCCCTGAAGATGCTGTTGTAGGTGAAAGCGCCATTAAAGCTCTGGGACTGAATGACGTTGTATTTGAATACGAAATTACATCTAACCGTGTAGACTGCTACGGTGTGCTTGGAATTGCAAGAGAAGCAGCAGCTACTTTTGACAAGAAGTTCTGTCCTCCTGTAGTAGAGTGTAAAGGAAATGATGAGAAAGCTTCTGATTATGTAAAAGTTACAGTAGAAGATCCTCAGCTTTGCCCACGTTACTGCGCAAGAGTTGTAAAGAATGTTAAGATCGGACCTTCACCAAAATGGATGCAGAGATGTCTTGCCTCTAACGGAATCCGTCCAATCAACAATCTGGTTGATATCACAAACTATGTAATGGAAGAGTTTGGACAGCCAATGCATGCATATGATCTGGATACTATTGCAGGAAAAGAAATCGTTGTGCGCCGCGCAAAGAGTGATGAGAAATTCGTAACTCTTGACGGTCAGGAACGTACTATGGACGACCAGGTGCTGATGATCTGTGACGGTGAGAAGGCTGTCGGCATTGCCGGTATCATGGGTGGCGAAAATTCTATGATCACAGACAATGTAAAAACAGTTCTTTTTGAAGCAGCGTGCTTTGATGGAACAAATATCCGACTTTCATCTAAGAGAATCGGACTGAGAACAGATGCTTCCGGTAAATTTGAGAAAGGTCTTGATCCAAATAATGCACAGGCTGCTATTGACAGAGCATGCCAGCTGATGGAAGAACTTGGTGCAGGAGAAGTTGTAGGCGGAATGGTAGATGTCTGCAATGAAGTAAGAGAACCATCCAGAGTTCCATTTAAACCAGAGAAGATTAACGCACTTCTTGGAACAAATCTGACATCGGAAGAAATGCTTGGATATCTTGCAAAAGTAGAACTTACTTATGACGAGAAAACAAATGAAATCGTTGCACCTACTTTCCGCCAGGATATTCATTATGTAGCTGACGTGGCAGAAGAGGTTGCAAGATTCTTCGGATATGATAAGATTCCGACTACACTTCCTACAGGTGAAGCTACAACAGGTAAACTTCCATTTAAGCTTCGTATTGAATCGGTAGCACGTGATATTGCTGAATATTGTGGATTCTCTGAAGGAATGAGTTATTCTTTCGAAAGCCCGAAGGTATTTGACAAATTAAGACTTCCGGCTGACAGCGAGCTTCGTCAGGGAATTGTTATCAGCAACCCTCTGGGAGAAGATTACAGTGTTATGAGAACAACTACTTTGAACGGTATGCTCAGTTCTCTTGCTACAAATTATAACAGAAGAAATAAAGATGTCCGTCTCTATGAGCTTGGTAATGTATATCGTCCGAAGTCTCTTCCACTTACAGAACTTCCGGATGAACGTATGCATTTTACTCTTGGTATGTATGGAAATGGTGATTTCTTTGATATGAAGGGCGTTTGTGAAGAGTTCTTTGAGAAAGTCGGAATGAGAGATAAAATAGATTATGATCCAAACAGTGGTAAGACTTACCTCCATCCGGGAAGACAGGCAAACATGATCTATGACGGAAAAGTTGTCGGATATCTTGGAGAAGTCCATCCTCTGGTAGCTGACACTTACGGAATCGGTGAGAAAGCTTATGTGGCAGTTATCGATATCCTTACAGTTCTTGAGTTTGCAAGCTTCAATCATAAATACACAGGAATTGCCAAATATCCGGCAGTAACACGTGACTTAAGTATGGTTGTTCCGAAAACTGTGCTTGCAGGACAGATTGAGCATGTTCTTACACAAAGAGGCGGAAAAATTCTGGAAAGCTATCAGTTATTCGATATTTATGAAGGAAATCAGATTAAAGAGGGATTCAAGTCTATGGCTTATTCTCTGGTATTCCGTCATCATGACAAGACTCTGGAGGAGAGCGAGATCACAGCGGCAATGAAGAAAATCTTAAATGGTCTGACAGATCTTGGAATCGAGTTGAGAAGCTAATGCTACTTTATGTGTTAAGACATGGGATAACCCAGTGGAATAAACTGAAGAAGGTGCAGGGGGCAGTAGATATTCCCCTGGCACCGGAGGGAATCGAACTTGCCAAAAAGACTGGTGAGGCGTTGAAAGATATTCATTTTGATATCTGTTTTACCAGTCCGTTGACAAGAGCGAAACAGACAGCGCAGTATGTGCTGGGAGATAAAAAGGTTCCGATTATCGAGGATAAGAGAATCCAGGAAATTGATTTTGGAGTTCTTGAAGGAACACGGTTCAAGGATGCACAGGGAAAGATCATCAGTCATGAAATGGAAATCTTTTTTACGGATCCGCTGAAATTTAAGCGCCCGGAGAACGGAGAAAATATTTTCGATATTCTGAAACGAACGAGAGAGTTCTGGCAGGAGAAGATAACAGATCCTGCACTGACAGATAAGACTGTCCTTGTTTCTTCTCATGGATGTGCAGTACGTGCACTGCTTCAGAATATTTATCAGGATCATGAAAATTTCTGGCATGGATGTGTACCGCCAAACTGCAGCATTAATCTTGTTGAAGTGAAGGATGGCAAAGTACGTCTTCTGGAAGAAGATAAGGTTTATTCTGGGATAAACAAGTAAATATAGCGAAACATTCCGGCGGGAAATCTGTTTATGGCACAGGTTTCCCGCTGCTATTATTTATGACAAAAGAACATAGCTTTTTCACTTGTGACAGATATGACATTGTGATATGATAAACGAAAAAGAAGATTGTCTGTAATTTTACGCAAAATTTGCAAATAACCACAGGAGGTGTATTATGGGCAAAAAAATTATGAATACCGTGCTTTTTCTGGCGGTACTTGGTGGGTGTATTGCGATGACTCTGCTGACGGGCAGGGGCTCAGTAAGCACGATGGCTTACAACTTCGCATTTCTTGCCATTATGGCAGTGATTTATCTGGCGGGATTATTCGGCGGGGTGTTCCGAGTGGATGGTATTACACAGGCATTTTTAAGAGGGACGCAAGAACTTACCAGTGTTTTTAAAGTGCCTGGAAAAGCAAAGAGTGAAGATTTGTCATGCCTGAAAGGAATTTTTGATCACAGATATCTGGATGAGAGAATGGATAATTTTATCGATTCTATGGATAAGAATCAGGAAGGTGTCGGAGGAATTGAAGAATATATAAACGAAGATGAAATAGACCTTCATGTACATAAAAAAATTCTGGAAATGGCACCAGATATCTTTACCAGTCTCGGTATTCTTGGTACCTTTATCGGTCTTGTATGGGGCCTGAAGAGCTTTGAACCGTCCAGTTATGAGACAATGACTATGTCTGTTTCTACACTTGTAGATGGTATCAAAGTTGCGTTCCTTACTTCTATATATGGAATTGCATTTGCTCTGATTTATAGTTCCGGAATGAAGAGTGTTTATGCGGGAATGGATGAGAAACTGCAGGGATTTCTGGAAAAGTTTCATATGTATGTTCTTCCCGCTGCTGAGAGTGAGTCAAGAAATCTTATGCTTGCAAGTCAAAAGGTTCAGACAAAGGCTATGAAGCAGATGGCAGAACAGCTTACTTCACAGATGGCGGAGAGTTTTGAAAAGGCAATTAATCCTACATTTGAGAAAATGAATGAATCTCTGGAGATTCTGACAGAGTCTGTAACGAAATGCCAGCAGGATGTCGTACAGGAGATTCTCCGCTCTTTCCTGCGAGAGATGAACAGTTCTTTTAAACTGCAGTTCAAGGACTTTAATGAGTCACTTGTACAGCTGAAAAAGGCGCAAAAAGAGAATACAGATTACACTACAAATCTCTACCAGGCAATGAGTGAACAGTTAAATGAATCTTATGCAAGACAGAATGAATCTATGAAAGAAATCGTGGATGAACTTGGCAGGATTCAGGGACGTTATATGTCAACTGCGACAAGAATCACACAGGATAATCAGGAAATCCAGAAACAGCAGCAACAGGATTACCAGCATATTTCAGATTACTTGAAGGAAGCAGAGAAATCTTCTGCCAAGTTCTGGGTTGCCTGCAATCAGACTATGCAGAAATATGTAGAGACTGCAACGCAGGGAATGGAAAAGATTTCTGCAGCAAATCAGGCAGGAGAGGATGTGCTTAAGGCAAATCAGAAACTGGTTGAGGAACTGGATGCAAAATTGCAGGAGTTTATTTCTTATCAGAAGATGACATATCAGACTATGGAAGAAGTGCGCAGACTCTTTGCTGATATTTCTGTTCAGAAAGAAAACAGTAATATATATCTTTCTGAAGGAAGAACAGGTCAGGGAGCAGTGCAGAAAGAATCCATGGAAGAAGTACGAAAACTGCTTGAGGAACAAGGTGAACGCCAGGAAGCGCTTCTTGAAGAAATGAACAAGAATATGAAGAGCATTTCCAAAAATCAGAAAGGTAAATTCAGTTTATTCAGATAAGAAAAGGAGAGAATTATGCGCAAAAGAAAGAAATCAGATGACAGCGGATTTAATGTCTGGCGATCTTATTCTGATATGATGGCCGGCGTGCTGCTCCTTTTCATCCTGATCATGTGTGTGACACTTTTTCAGGCACAGAAAAGCTATAATGAAAGTATTAAAGAAAGAGATGATAAAATTGCTCTTCAGGAACAGTATACTGCAGAAATCCTGGCGCAGCAGAATGAGCTGGATGAAAAAGACAGTCAGTTAAGTTCTCAGGATGAACAGCTTGACAAACAGAAAAAACTTCTGGCTGAGCTGGCTGCGCAGCTGAAAGAACAGCAGGCTACACTGGATAAGCAGCAGTCAGATCTTGATGAAAAAACATCTCTTCTTGCCACACAGCAGAAAAAGATTGACAATATTATCGGTGTAAAAGCAGATGTTATTGAAGCATTGCAGAAAGAATTTTCCAAGAATAATGTCAGTGTTGATATAGATGCGCAGACAGGAGCTCTTACATTGAATGCAAATGTAATGTTTGACTATGACCAGTCAGAACTTACGGATGAGGGTAAGGCAGAACTTGCAAATATCCTGCCGATTTACTGCAAGGTACTGTTGCAGGATGATTATAAGAAGTATCTGGCTGAGATTATTATCGATGGATATACAGACACAGATGGTGATTATGATTATAACCTGGAGCTTTCCCAGAAACGTTCTCTGGCTGTCGCGCAATATCTGACGGAAATTCAGGGGAATTTCTTAAGTCCTGATGAAATTTCAGATTTGCAGAATTATCTGACAGTAAATGGACATGGTTCTGCAAATCCGGTTCTTGACTCTAAGGGAAATGAAGATAAGGATGCATCAAGACGTGTAGAGGTAAAATTCCGTCTGAAAGATGATGAAATGATCAGTGAACTGGATCAGATCATGAATGCAGATTCTGCATCTGATTCTGATTCTACAAAATCCAGCGGCAATTAAGCTGCTGGATTTTTTGGTATCGAATAATTTTACCAATAATATATCACATTTTTGAGAAAAAATATGATATGATAAGAAGGTACGCGGTCATTATGATTTGATTTTAACCGAATTAAGTAAGTCCCCTGCGGAGGTTGCAAAGAGCAATAAATGCAGTAGTTATTCGGTGTTGAGCTAAGTAGCGGAAATGGATGATTTTATCCGATTGAATCAAAGCAAGTAGCAGAAGCAACTAAAGAAATTCACTTGCAGTGAAATTGTCGAATGAATTAATGATACGCTGTACCCAACATAAGAAAAAAGGAAGAGGAAGATAAGCATGTCTTTAAAAATTGGAAGAAATGATCCATGCTGGTGTGGAAGCGGTAAAAAATATAAAAAATGCCATGAAGCATTTGATGAGAAAATGGAAATGATGAAGCAGAAAGGATATGCAGTTATTGATCATAACCTGATCAAGACACCTGAGCAGATTGAAAAAATCAAAGAGAGCTGTAAGATCAATATTGCAGTTCTTGATTATGTTGCAGAGCATATCGGACCTGGTGTCTCAACAGAAGAAATTGACAGATGGGTGCATGAAGAAACCGTAAGACACGGAGGAATTCCGGCACCTCTTGATTACGAAGGCTTTCCGAAAAGCGTTTGTACTTCTGTAAATGAGGTTGTGTGTCATGGAATTCCGGATGAAGAGCAGATTCTGAAAGAGGGGGATATCATCAATGTAGACGTATCTACGATTTATAATGGATACTATTCTGATTCATCCAGAATGTTTTGCATTGGAAAGGTAAGTCCTGAAAAAGAAAAACTTGTCAGAGTTACCAAGGAATGCGTTGAACTTGGAATTTCACAGGTAAAACCTTGGACACCGATTGGAAATATGGGAAGTGCTGTTCACAAACATGCGGTAGAAAATGGATTTTCTGTAGTAAGAGAAATCGGCGGACATGGCGTGGGACTCGAGTTCCATGAAGATCCGTGGGTAAGCTTTGTTTCAGAAGAAAATACAGGTGCTCTGATGGTTCCTGGAATGATGTTTACGATAGAACCGATGGTAAATATGGGAAGTGATGAGATTTATACAGATGAAATTGACGAGTGGACAGTACGAACAGAGGACGGACTGCCGTCTGCACAGTGGGAGGTAACGGTTCTGGTTACAGAGACCGGTTGTGAAGTGATCTGCTGGTAACTATACTTACATTTTACAAAATGGTAAATTGTATAAATCTGCAAAAAAGTATTGCAATATGACAATTGATATAGTATAATCACAACTGTTGTGAAAAAAGATGGTCCTCTGTTACGGAATATGTATTAAGAACATCCATATAAGAATAGGAGAGAATAAAATGAACGAAATTATCAAAAACATCGAAGCAGCTCAGTTAAAAGCTGAAGTACCGGCATTCAACACAGGTGATACTGTAAGAGTACACGCACTGATCAAAGAAGGAAACCGTGAACGTGTTCAGGTTTTCGAAGGAACAGTTCTCAAGAAACAGGGCGGAAGCAACAGAGCTACATTTACTGTAAGAAAGAATTCTAACGGAGTAGGCGTTGAGAAAACATGGCCGCTTCATTCCCCACATGTAGTTAAAGTAGAAGTTATCCGTCGTGGTAAAGTACGTCGTGCAAAACTGAACTACTTAAGAGACCGCGTAGGTAAAGCTGCTAAGGTTAAAGAGCTTGTTAAATAATTTCATGAGTTGTAGAAGAAGGGACAATAACTAGTGTATTGTCCCTCTTTTTCCATCTGGCAGGAGAATTGAATGGATATCAGAAAGTGGAAAGAGAATTCAGCACTGCAGGAAACAAAAGATAAACTGGAAACAAAACTGGAAGACCGTAAAGTCCGGGGAATTCTCAACTGGGTTTTTCAGATTGCTGTTGTGCTGATTTTTGGAGTGCTGGTGGGAATCGCAATGTTCCAGTCAGTGACCATGCAGGAAAGTGCAATGGAACCTACTTTGCAGGTAGGAGAACGTTTTTTTGTAAATAGAGCTATTTATAAAGTGTCATCGCCAAAAAGGGGTGATATTATTGTATATAAGACCAGTGGAAGTGATGATGCGGCTTTACATATTGGCCGTGTGATCGGATTGCCTGGTGAAACAGTACAGATATCTAACGGTTCTATATTGATCAATGGGGATGTATATAATGAGAATAAGGGATTTCCTGAGATCAATAATGCAGGACTGGCTTCAGACGGAGTCTCTCTGGAGAGTGGAAAATATTTTATACTTGGTGATAACAGAAATAACAGTGAAGACAGCCGTTACGGTGACATCGGAAATATTAACAAGAAATATATTGTGGGAAAAGTATGGTTTATTATTTCCCCGAAAGATAAATTTGGATTTTTGAAAGGTTAGGTGGATATGAACGTACAGTGGTACCCTGGTCATATGACCAAGGCAAAGAGACAGATGCAGGAGGATATCAAGCTGATTGATCTGATTATCGAGCTTGTAGATGCCCGTGTACCTCTTTCAAGCAGAAACCCGGATATAGATGAACTGGGAAAAAACAAATCCAGACTGATTCTTCTTAATAAGTCGGATCTGGCTGATGAACGCCAGAATGAAGCGTGGAAAACATATTTCCAGGCAAAGGGCTTTTATGTTGTAAAAGTTGATTCCAGAAACGGTTCCGGAATGAAGGCAATAAACAACGTCATTCAGGAAGCATGTAAGGAAAAAATAGAACGAGACAGACGCCGTGGAATCAAGAACCGGCCGATCCGTGCAATGGTAGTAGGAATTCCGAATGTAGGAAAGTCCACATTTATCAATACCTTTGCGGGACGTGCATGTGCAAAAACAGGAAATAAACCTGGAGTTACAAAAGGAAAACAGTGGATCCGCCTGAATAAGGGCGTAGAACTTCTGGATACCCCTGGTATTTTATGGCCTAAGTTTGAAGACCAGCAGGTAGGAATCCGTCTGGCCTGCGTTGGTTCTATCAAAGATGATATTCTGAATATGGAAGAACTTGCGCTCTGGCTGATTGATTATCTGCGTGAGAATTATAAGGATATTCTGGCAGATAGGTATCAGATCACAGAAGAGGGAAGTGCTGTGGAAGTTCTCGAACAGATTGCGAGGGCAAGAGGCTGTTTGAAGAAGCAGGAAGAATTGGATTATGCAAAGGCTTCCCTGATACTGTTTGACGATTTCCGTTCCGGAAAAATGGGACGTATCACATTGGAGTGGGCACCGTTATGAAAACAATAGCTGAGATCAAAGCCGAGTTTGCTGTTGCAGATATGCACAGCTACCCGGCTTTATATGAAATGTACAAAGAAGATACCAGAAGCGGAGTCAAAAAGCTGATTGAGCAGTGTCATAAGAAAGAGGCAGCGCTTGAAGCAGAGAAACAGCGCACCGAGAAAATGAAAGAATACGAGCATAAATATGAACATCTTGGATATTTATGTGGTATTGATGAAGTTGGAAGAGGTCCGCTGGCAGGTCCGGTTGTTGCATGCGCAGTGATTTTGCCAAAGGACAGCCAGATTCTTTATTTAAATGATTCCAAGAAACTCAGCGCTTCTAAGAGAGAAGAGCTGTATGATGTGATCATGAGAGAAGCAGTTTCTGTGGGGATTGGAATGCGCAGTCCGGAACGGATTGACGAAATCAATATTTTACAGGCTACATATGAAGCAATGCGTGAGGCGGTAAGTAAATTAGACGTTATGCCACAGGTTCTGCTTAATGATGCAGTTACGATTCCACAGATTACAATCCCACAGGTCCCTATTATCAAAGGTGATGCCAAGAGTGTTTCCATTGCGGCGGCAAGCATTGTTGCGAAAGTAACAAGGGACAGACTGATGGAAGAGTATGATAAGGTATTTCCGGAATACGGATTCGCTTCAAATAAAGGATATGGCGCTGCGGTACATATTGAGGCATTGAAAAAGTATGGCCCGACACCAATTCACAGGAAAACATTTATCACACATTTTATTTAACCAAATCAAGTAAGTCCCCTGTGGGGGGTTGCGAAGAGCAATAAGCAGTGGGTGGGAACTTGCTTGTAAAAAATACAAAAGAAGCCTACACGTAAATAGAAATGAGTGAAAAAAACTGTATAATAATACCAGAGCAACAGGAACCTGGTACGAAAGAAAATCGGCCGAATATTTAAAAGGACAGGGGTTATTTATCCTGAAATATAATTATCGCTGCCGGCACGGAGAAATCGATCTGATTGCCAGAGATAATGAATATCTTGTTTTTATTGAGGTTAAATATCGAAAAGGCAGCTGGTCCGGACGTGCTTTGGAAGCGGTAAATTTTGCAAAACAGAAAACCATATGTAAAGTAGCCAGATATTTTCTTGCGGTGGAATATCACAATGTAGACATCCCATGTCGTTTTGATGTAGTTGGGATTGACAATAAGAAAGTATACTGGGTAAAGAATGCGTTTGAATATATGAATTGACAAAAGGAAAAGATATGAAAATAAAATGGAACAGCGAACAGATTCCGAATTTGAATATAAAAAAGAATGAGGGAGTTACTTTTCTTACATATCCTGCATTTGAAGATGTGGAATGGCTTGTTCATGGGTTTAGTACTCGTCTGGGTGGCGTGAGTCAGGGAATATACAGTTCGATGAATCTTAGCTTCACAAGAGGTGATGAAGAATCCTGCGTAAGGGAAAATTATAACCGGATTGCAGCTGCTATGGGATTCCGGGCAGAGAATATAGTTACCTCTGATCAGACGCACACCTGTAATGTGAGAAAAGTGACAGAAAAAGATCGTGGAAAAGGAATTGTAACTCCGCGGGATTATACAGATATCGATGGGATGATTACCAATGTTCCCAGTCTGGTTCTGGCAACTTTTTATGCGGACTGCGTACCGTTATATTTTGTAGATCCGCTACACCATGCGATTGGACTGTCTCATTCCGGATGGAGAGGCACTGTTCAGAAAATCGGAGAAGTTACGATAAAAAAGATGGCAGAAGAGTACGGCAGTAATCCAAAGGATATGAAAGTTGCCATTGGTCCATCTATCTGTCAGGATTGTTATGAAGTAAGTCTGGATGTAATTGAAGAATTTAAGAATGCTTTTGACCAGAAACACTGGGACAAACTTTTTTATGCAAAAGACAATGAAAAATACCAGCTTAATCTCTGGGAGGCAAATCGGATTATTTTCACAGAAGCAGGAATATGTCCGGAAAATATTTCTATGCCGAATATCTGCACCTGCTGTAATCCGAAATTTCTTTTCTCCCATAGAGCCTCTCATGGGAAACGTGGGAATCTTGGAGCTTTTCTTGGCATCAGAGAATAAAAAAGAAGAAGATCTCTCTTAGATGAGGGATACTTCTTCTTTTTTCATTTATGAAGAAAAAACTATCTTGAGTTAACTTTCTCCATAAGGCTCATAATTTTTTCATTGCTGGAACGAACTTTTTCAACAGAGACATCATGATTGATGATGTCAATAATACTTGCAAGATATTTGCTCATGTTTGCCTCGATGTAATATGGTCTTGTAAGAAGTTCCGGGATGCGGTAGTTTAAGTTGGTTGTGATCACTCTGTCGAGCCATCCCTTTTCATAATATTCGTCAAACTTGTCCAGACCATCTGTAAACAGGCCATAAGTAGTGCACACAAATACTCGCTTTGCATGGCGTTCTTTTAACTGTTTTGCAACATCAAGCATACTTCCACCGGAGGAAATCATGTCATCAATAACTACAACATCTTTTCCCTCTACAGAATCGCCAAGGAATTCATGAGCAACGATAGGGTTCTTTCCGTTAACGATCGTAGAATAGTCGCGACGTTTGTAGAACATTCCCATATCTACACCAAGGATATTTGAAAAATAAACGGCTCTGGACATAGCGCCCTCGTCAGGGCTGATGATCATCAGATGATCGTTGTCAACACGAAGATCCGGCACGCTCTTGATCAGAGCTTTTAAGAACTGATAGGTTGGGAAAAAGTTATCAAAACCGTTCAGCGGAATAGAGTTCTGAACACGTGGATCGTGAGCGTCAAATGTAATGATGTTGGAAACGCCCATATCACTTAACTCTTTCAGAGCCAGTGCACAGTCAAGAGATTCTCTCTTTGTACGTCTGTGCTGACGGCCTTCATAAAGAAATGGCATAATAACATTGATACGATGTGCCTTACCTGTAGCAGCAGAAATGATTCTCTTAAGGTCCTGAAAATGATTGTCAGGTGACATATGATTCTCATGTCCACATACTGTATAAGTTTCGCTGTAATTTGTCACATCGACCATGATGTAAAGGTCAGTACCACGGACAGATTCCTTAATATAACCTTTACCTTCTCCTGTTCCAAAACGCGGGCAGTCACATTCTACAAGAAATGACTCTTCACTGTAACCCTGCGGTATAACACTAAGCTGTTTACGGGCAACCAGTTCCTTACGGAATTTTACCAGTTTCTTATCAACTTCTTCTGCAAGTTCTCTGCATCCAAGAGCTGCAATACGGATAGGTGCAACCGGCATGGATTTTTCCAACAATTCTATGTTTGGCATAATACTCCTCCTAAGTGATTTTATACTCAAAAAATAGATTTCAATATAATTTATAACATTTGCCCTAAAATACGTCAAGGAATTTATTGATTTTTTCTTGCACAATTGTTATGATATAGAAGATAATGAGTTTATATAGCTGTGCAGCAATTGGCAGATAACGTGGAAAATGCTGAATAGTTATAAAATTATCGAAACAGATGCGCATAAGCGTGTTTTAATGAAAAGATATACCGGAAAAATGATCCCACAGTTTTCGGATATATCCCAATGGAGTTAGTAATTCATGAAAAAAAATTTACACATTATATCCAGAGTTCTTCCTGACGGTATCGGAGAAGAACTGGAACTGGAACCGGGGGATGCACTGCTTTCCATTAATGGCCAGCCGGTAGAGGATGTGTTTGACTATCGTTATCTGATGAATGACGAATTTGTCACGCTCCTTATCCGGAAGAAGAATGGCGAGGAATGGGAACTGGAAGTGGAAAAAGAATACGAGGATGATCTTGGAGTTGAATTTGAGAACAGTCTTATGGACGAATATCGTTCCTGCTCTAATCATTGTATTTTCTGCTTTATCGATCAGATGCCTCCCGGGATGAGAGAAACTTTGTATTTTAAAGATGACGATTCCAGACTTTCGTTTCTTCAGGGAAACTATGTTACCCTCACGAATATGAGCGATTATGATCTGGATCGTATTATCAAGTTTCATCTTTCACCTATTAATGTATCATTTCAGACCATGAATCCCGAGCTTCGCTGTAAAATGCTTCATAATCGTTTTGCCGGGGATGCTCTTGCAAAGGTTGATAAGCTTTATAAAGGCGATGTAACTATGAATGGGCAGATTGTTCTGTGCAAGGGGATAAACGACAGAGGCGAATTGGAATACAGCCTGGAAAAGCTGGCAGAATATGCACCTGTGTTACAGAGTGTTTCGATTGTTCCGGTAGGACTTTCGAAATATCGTGACGGCTTGTATCCGCTGGAATCTTTTGACAAAGAGGATGCGAGATATCTGATCAGTCAGGTGGAACGCTGGCAGAGAATTATGGTAGAAAAGCATGGCATACATTTTGTACATGCCTCAGATGAATGGTACATTCTTGCAGGTTATGAACTTCCTGAAGAAGGAAGATATGACGGATATCTGCAGCTTGAAAATGGCGTTGGTATGATGCGCCTGCTTGAAACAGAGGTAAAAGAGAGACTTGAACAGCTTGAAGGCGATGACAGAACGGTAAACGCTACTGTTGCGACAGGGCGGCTTGCAGCGCCCTATATAGGTAAAATGATAAAGCTGGTACAGGAGAAATTTCCTAACGTACATGCAGAAGTATATGCGGTGAAGAATAATTTCTTCGGAGAGAAGATTACCGTTTCGGGCCTGATCACAGGTACTGATCTTAAAGATCAGCTCGCCAGGAGAGAATTGGGCGAGAAGCTTCTGATTCCCTGCAATATGCTTAGAAGTGGAGAGGATGTTTTTCTGGATGACCTTACGGTGGAGGATATCAGACAGGCTCTTAACACAGAAATCGTTGTGGTTGACGAACCGGGAGCGGACCTTGTAAACTGTCTGATCGAAGCACCAGACCATAAAAAGATAAGAAGGAGACAGATATATGAGCAAACCGGTAGTAGCGATAGTGGGCAGACCTAATGTAGGCAAATCCACATTGTTTAATGCGCTGGCAGGTGAGAAGATTTCTATTGTAAAAGATACACCTGGCGTTACAAGAGATAGAATTTATGCAGATGTGACATGGCTTGATAAGACATTTACCATGATTGATACAGGTGGTATTGAACCGGACAGCAGTGATGTTATCCTTTCTCAGATGAGAGAACAGGCTCAGATCGCGATTGATACAGCAGATGTTATTATCTTTATCACAGATGTTCATCAGGGGCTGGTTGATTCCGATGCAAAAGTAGCAGATATGCTTCGACGTAGCGGTAAGCCGGTTGTCCTTGTTGTTAATAAAGTAGACAGCATTCAGAAATTTATGATGGATGTCTATGAATTTTATAATCTTGGTATCGGAGAACCGATTCCAATCTCTGCGGCAAACCGTATGGGACTGGGAGATATGCTTGATGAAGTAGCGAAACATTTTCCTGAGGATGCTGATACCGATGAAGAGGATGAGATTCCGAGAATCGCTATTGTAGGTAAACCAAACGTAGGTAAATCTTCTCTGGTAAATAAGCTTCTTGGAGAAGACCGTGTGATCGTTTCTGATATTGCCGGAACTACAAGAGATGCGGTAGATACCAGAGTAAAATGGCAGGGTAAGGATTATATCTTTATTGATACAGCCGGACTTCGCCGCAAGGGTAAAGTAAAAGAAGAAATCGAGAGATACAGTGTGATCCGTACAGTGACTGCTGTGGAGCGTGCAGATGTCGTTATTGTTATGATCGATGCGTCAGAGGGAGTTACAGAACAGGATGCCAAGATCGCAGGTATTGCCCATGAAAGAGGAAAGGGCGTTATCATTGCCGTCAACAAATGGGATGCGATTGAGAAGAATGATAAGACAATCTACAAACATACAAACAGAATCCGTGAGGTTCTGGCATATATGCCGTATGCAGAACTGGTATTTATCTCTGCAAAGACAGGCCTTAGAATCTCAAGAATGTTTGAGACGATTGATGCGGTTATCGAAAACCAGACACTGCGTATCCAGACAGGTGTCCTGAATGAAATCCTTTCTGAGGCAGTAGCAATGCAGCAGCCTCCGTCTGACAAGGGAAAACGTCTGAAGATTTACTATATGACACAGGTGGCTGTCAAACCGCCTACATTTGTTATCTTTGTAAATGACAAAGAGCTGATGCATTTCTCTTATACCAGATATCTGGAGAATAAGATCAGGGATGCCTTTGGATTTGCGGGAACATCACTGAAATTCATTATTCGTGAACGAGGTGAAAAAGAATAATCATGGAACGACTGATTTGTATTGCAATTGGATATGCATGCGGACTTTTTCAGACCGCATACATTTTAGGAAAAATTTATCATATTGATATCCGCAAACAGGGAAGTGGAAATCTGGGCTCTACAAATGTACTGCGTACACTTGGCAAAAAGGCCGGAGCATTGAATCTGTTATGTGACTGTCTGAAGTGTATTGCAGCCATCCTGATCGTAAGAGCAATATTTGGAAATTCTTATGGAGATATCCTGCCGTTGCTGAGCCTTTATGCAGCAGCGGGGTGTATTCTGGGGCATAATTTTCCATTTTATCTTAATTTTAAAGGCGGGAAGGGTGTAGCTGCATCTGTAGGACTTGTGATTGCCTTTGACTGGCGGATTTTTATAATCTGCGCAATTGTATTCTTTGGATTGTTTTTCCTGACACACTATGTTTCACTGTGTTCGGTAAGTGCATATCTGGCTGCATTTATCAGTATGATCGTATTTGGACAGAGGGGTTCTTATCATATGGATTCTTCTCATATGATCGAGCTTTATATTGTTATGGGACTCTTGACAGTACTGGCGTTTTACAGACATAAAAAGAATATAAAACGGCTTCTTGACGGGACGGAAAGTAAAATTTATTTAAGCAAAAAAAATAAATAAAAAGAGGTATTTATATGGCAAAGATAAGTGTACTTGGTGCGGGAAGCTGGGGAACTGCCCTGTCTATCCTTCTTTACAATAATGGACACGAGGTGATTCTCTGGTCAGCACTTGGAGAGGAAATCACAACATTAAGGGAAAAGCGTGAACATGTGAGCAAACTTCCGGGTGTAAAGATTCCTGAACCGATTGATATCACAACAGATATTGAGAGAAGCCTGCGGGATGCAGATGTGGCAATTCTGGCAGTTCCTTCGCCTTATACCAGAAGTACCTGCAAGCGTATGGCGCCTTTTGTAAAAAATGGACAGAAAATTGTAAATGTTGCCAAAGGCGTGGAGGAAAAAACTCTTCTTACTTTAAGCGAGATCATTGAACAGGAACTTCCACAGGCAAATGTGTCTGTGCTTTCCGGCCCAAGCCATGCAGAAGAGGTTGGAAAGGGACTTCCGACTACCTGTGTGGTAAGTTCTCACCAGAGAGAGACAGCAGAATATCTGCAGGGAATCTTTATGAGCCCTGTTTTCAGAGTTTATACTACACCGGATATGCTGGGAGTGGAGCTTGGCGCAGCGTTAAAGAATGTGATTGCACTGGCGGCCGGAACCGCAGATGGTCTGGGATACGGCGATAATACCAAAGCAGCTCTGATCACAAGAGGAATTGCGGAAATCTCACGTCTGGGTGTTAAAATGGGAGCGCGTATGGAAACCTTCTATGGTCTGTCCGGAATCGGAGATCTGATCGTTACCTGTGCCAGTGTCCACAGCCGTAACCGGAAAGCCGGATATCTGATGGGAAAAGGATATACCATGGAGCAGGCAATGGCTGAAGTGAAAATGATCGTAGAGGGTGTTTATTCCGCAAAAGCAGCAAAAGAACTGGCTGAGAAATATGATGTGGAAATGCCGATCATTACAGAAATAAACAAAGTTCTGTTTGAAGGAAAAAGTGCAGCGGAAGCGGTGATCGACCTTATGGTAAGAGATAAGAAAGTGGAGACACCGATGCTTCCATGGGAAGACGGACAGTGAACTAACTGAGATGTTATAGAAAAACTGTAACTGTTCAGTACCTCGCGGGATAGCTGACTGCTGAATAGTTACGAAAAACTTTCAAATGCATCATTTACGGGAAATTCTATAGACAGAGATGATAAATATGCAAAAAGCAGATGTTATATAAATACATCTGCTTTTTGCATTTGCATGATAAAATATTTTTTAACTACTCTTTATCAGAATGCAATGTCCCTTAAATCCTCGGGAATATGTGAACTGTGAAAATTCTCATTCAGAGTATCGATCAGATCCATGTCTTCCTGTTCGATTGTGAAATCAAAAATATTGCCATTGCTTCTGATGCGGTCAGGATGTACGGATTTGGGAATTACGGAAATTCCTTTCTGAGTAGCCCAACGCAGACCGATCTGAGCGGGAGTATGGGCGTATTTGGTTCCAAGTACACACATTACATCGTTATCAAGATATGCGCCTCTGGCAAGCGGGGCATATGCCTGTACCTGAATTCCTTTATTCTGGCAATAATCAATCAGCTCTTTCGGATAGCAGAGCGGATGGCATTCAATCTGATTTACCGCAGGTATAATTCCGGAATTGGCTTCCAGCTCTTCCAGATGACGGATTTCAAAGTTGCTGACACCGATAGAAAGAGCCCGTCCGGATTTCTGGATTTCCTCCAGTACTTTCCAGGTGCTGAGATAACATCCCGGAACCGGCCAGTGGATCAGATACAGATCAACATAATCCAGTTTGAGCCGGTCCAGGCTTCTTTCAAAAGCACCCTGAATGTCTCCCAGACGCTGTGCGGTATTCCATACTTTTGTAGTAATAAAAAGTTCATTTCGCGGTATTCCGCAGCTGGCGATTCCCCGTCCTACATTTTCTTCGTTCTTATATACGGAGGCTGTATCAATCAGACGGTATCCTGATTCAACAGCAGAAATAATAGCACTTTCAGCCTCGTTTTCCCCGGTGGCTTTGTACACTCCCAGTCCGAGTAAAGGCATCTCTCTGTTTGTGTTCAGAAAAACAGTATTATCCAAAACAATTCCTCCAATTCCTATATACACTTTGGGCAAGCCGCTTTGCCCGATAATCTTGTCCAAGTATAACATAAAAATGTGTCAGAAGTACATAAAAATTATTAAGTTTTTGCAAGAATACATTGTTAACAATATAACATAACGGTCAAAATATTAACACTTCTTGTGAAAAAAGCTATTTCAAAGCATATATTTCAAAATTTTTTTAGTGATTATTTATGCTAAATGGCTTGCGAAAACGAAAAAAAAGATGTATAATATCAGTAAATTGATAATTTATTGTCATAAAAAAAGACTGAATTTTATAAATTCAGTGTATTTTTCAATAGAAGGGAGCATTTAACCATGCATTTAATCAAAGATGAAAATGGGAATCTTGTCCAGCATGGACATGGACACACCCATGAACATACCCATGAAGATGGTATGACTCATACTCATGAGCATACTCATGGCGAAGGTCATGATCATGGACATTCTCATACAGATCATGCCTGTGATACTGCTCATTGCGGATCATGCAGTGAAGGTGACTGCAAGAATGAGACACTGGCTCTTCTGACGTATATGCTCCAGCACAATGAGCATCATGCTCAGGAACTGGATCAGATGGCTGACAATCTTGCCAAGATGGGAATGGATGCAGCATGTAAGACCATTAAGGAAGCTGTTGCAGATTTCCAGAAAGGTAATATGAGACTTGGACTTGCCTTAACACTTGTTAAAGAAGAGATGAAATAGGAGGCGACATCATATGTGTCTGGCAACTGTATATAAAGAAAGTGATGATTCTGTTATTTTTAAAAATGTTTCCCGCATTGATGTAGACGGAAACAAACTGATCCTCAGAGATATTATGGGAGATGAGAGAGTGGTAGAGGGGACTATTTTGATGGTTGACCTTGCTAACAGTATTGTGAAACTGAAATGTGACTGATATCAGGTCGGGAGTAAAATACTTTTTAAACCTGACATACTATATTGAATTAAGACAGATTTAGGAGGCACCTGGTTTTATGGCACACGTAATTGCTGTCGCGGGAAAAGGCGGCGTAGGAAAAACAACATTATGCGGAATGCTGATCCAGTACCTGTGTGAAAAGGGTAAAGGGCCGATTCTTGCGGTAGATGCTGATGCAAATTCAAATCTTAATGAAGTTCTTGGCGTAAAAGTAGAGACAACTCTTGGTGATGTGCGTGAGGAAATTGCACGTGCTGAACTTGCAAAAGAGAATCCGATTCCTACCGGAATGTCCAAGGCAGATTACGCAGAGATGCGCTTTGAAGATGCACTGGTTGAGGATGATGACTTTGATCTTCTTGTTATGGGAAGGACACAGGGAAAGGGCTGTTACTGTTATGTGAATGGTCTTCTTCAGACTCAGCTTGCAAAATATCAGAATAATTATCCATATATTGTTGTAGATAATGAAGCCGGAATGGAACATATCAGCAGAGGCGTTCTTCCGAGTATGCAGACTGCTATTCTGGTCAGTGACTGTTCCAGAAGAGGAGTACAGGCAGTAGGCAGAATCGCAGAACTTATTAAGGAATGTGATATGCATCCTGACACAGTCGGGCTGATTATCAACAGGGCTCCGAAAGGAGAACTGAATAAAGGAATTCAGGAAGAGATTGCAAATCAGGGACTGACACTTCTTGGCGTTGTTCCTCAGGATGAGACAGTCTATGAATATGACTGTGAAGGACGTCCTACAAGCACACTTCCGGAAGACAATCCTGTCAAGACTGCACTTCGTGCAATCGTTGATAATTTAAAATTATAAAATACACCCCTTGTCGGATGGGAATCCGACGAGGGATGTTTGTGCGCATAGGAAATCTATATATGCAGAAATAAATACAATTTTATATCTTTATTTTTTTAGTTAAATAACCCATGGGAGGGGATGGGTTATCACAGTTATCTTTAGCGGAGCCAATTCTTCAGATATAGATAACCGGGATTTCCTGCCTATGGGATTATTAATAAAATAAAAATGTGTATCTTAAGGAATACACAAACCAGAATTAAAGGAGGTCTATAATGAGTGAATTCAAATTAACTACAGTGGAAGAGTTTGAAGAGGCTACTGCCAGACTTTTGGAGACAGGTGCAAAAGTAGGAGCTGATGCATGGCAGTTCCGTGTAAAGAACCAGACTCCACATTGTAAATTCGGTGAGCAGGGTGTCTGCTGTCGTATCTGTTCTATGGGACCATGTCGTATTACCCCTAAAGCACCAAGAGGTGTCTGTGGATGTGACGCCCATGGTATCGTAGGAAGAAACTTCCTGAAATTTACAGCAGGCGGTGCAGCTACTCACTCTGATCACGGTCGTGAAATCTGCCACACATTATATTGTGCAAAAGACGGTGGAAACTATCAGGTAAAAGATCCTGAGAAACTGATCCGTATTGCGAAAGAATGGGGCGTAGAGACAGAAGGGAAAGATATCTATGATCTGGCTCATGAAATGGCTGAGACAGGATTGATGGAATATGGTAAACCATTTGGATATCAGAGATTCCTTGACAGAATGCCAGCAGGACAGAAAGAGAAACTGATTGAAAATGAAATTGCACCACGTGCGATCGACCGTGAGGTTTCTACTTCTTTACATATGGCTCATATGGGATGTTCTTCTCTTCCGGAAGCTCTTGTAAAACAGTCTATCCGCTGCGGTCTTGCTGATGGATGGGGCGGTTCCATGATGGGAACAGAGTTTTCTGACGTATTATTCGGAACTCCGAAACCAATTGACACTGAAGCTAACCTTGGTGTAATGGTTGAAGAGAACGTAAATATCGTTGTACACGGACATGATCCGAGCCTTTCTGAGATGATCTGTGAATATGCAGACAGTAAGGAAATGATCGATTATGCAAAATCTGTAGGAGCAAAAGGAATCACTGTTTCCGGTGTATGCTGTACTTCAAACGAAGTAGCTATGCGTCGCGGTGTTCCGATGGCCGGTAACTTCCTGCAGCAGGAGAATGTAGTACTGACAGGTGCCTGCGAAGCAATCGTAGTAGACGTTCAGTGTATCTTCCCTGCATTAGGACCTTTAAGCAAATGCTTCCATACTAAATTTATCACAACTTCTCCGATTGCTCAGATGCCGGATGCTGAATTTATCAGATTCAATGCTGAGACAGCAGGAGAGAATGCGAAAGCGATCGTTAAGATGGCTATTGATAACTTCAAGAACAGAAAGCCTGAACTTGTACATATCCCACAGCTGAAACAGAAAGCTACAGTTGGATATTCCGTAGAAGCAATCGTTAAGGTTCTTGACAGTGTTACAAACTCTCAGGTTGATGAGACAGGAACAACCAAACCATTACTTGAGTGCATCACTTCCGGTGTTATCCGTGGTGCTGTTGCTATGGTCGGATGTAACAATCCTAGGATCCGTCCTGACTATGCACATATTGAATTGATGAAGAAATGTATCGCCAACGATATCGTTATCATTGCATCAGGATGTTCAGCACAGGCAGCTGCAAAAGCAGGTCTTATGGACAAATCTGCCAAAGATCTCTGCGGCGCAGGTCTGAAACGTGTCTGTGAACTGGCTGATATCCCACCGGTACTCCATATGGGATCATGCGTAGATATTTCCCGTATGATGATCCTTGCTGCTGAACTTGCAAAAGATTCAGGTCTTCAGATCAATCAGCTTCCTGTAGTTGGATGTGCACCGGAATGGATGTCTGAAAAAGCTGTATCCATCGGTAACTATGTAGTAGGTACCGGTATTGATACATTCCTTGGTGTTGATCCATATGTTTCCGGTTCTTCAGAAATGTGCGAACTTCTTACAGAAGGAACCAGAAAATGGACAGGTGCTGCTTATACAGTAGAAAAAGACATTGATAAATTAGTTGATCTTATGATCGAGAGAATTGAAGAAAAGAGAACAGCATTAGGAATCTGATCTGCTGTGATCTGAAAACGAAATAAAAGGTGGATGACGTAAAATGAAAATAGCAGTTACAGGAAAAGGCGGCGTAGGCAAAACCACTTTTGCAGCAACGCTGGCCAGGTTGTATGCAGCAGAGGGCAGACCGGTACTTGCAGCAGATGTGGATCCGGATGCGAATCTTGGTCTTGCATTAGGCTTTGATGAAGAAACTCTGGATTCTATTGTACCGATTTCAAAGATGCGTAAGCTGGTGGAAGAACGTACAGGTGCTACAGCAGGAAATCAGTTCTATCATCTGAATCCGAAAGTAGACGATATTCCGGAGAAATATGGTAAGGTCTGTAATGGCGTACGGCTCCTTGTCCTGGGAACTGTCGAGACAGGCGGCGGCGGATGTGTATGTCCGGAGCATGTAATGCTGAAACGTATTATTAACAATCTGGTACTGAGAAGAGAAGATGTAGTAATTCTTGATATGGAAGCCGGCCTGGAGCATCTCGGCAGAGGAACCACAGAAGGAGTAGACGCATTTATCGTAGTGATTGAACCAGGTGCAAGAAGTGTGCAGACATATAAAAATGTAAAGCGTCTGGCAAAAGATTTAGGGGTATCCCAGGTAAAGGTTGTTGCAAATAAAGTGCGCAACGAGGATGATGAGAACTTTATCAGAGAACGGATTCCACAGGAAGATCTTTTAGGAATGATTCATTACAATACAGAGGTAATTGATGCGGACAGACAGGGCAAGTCCCCCTATGATTTCAGCAAAACAGTTACCGATGAGATCATTAAGATAAAAGAAAAAATAGATCGTCAATAATCTCATATATTAGGAGGTAAACAAAAGTGACTTTATTTGAAAGTGTTTTTGCGGGAAACGACGCGGTTTATGGACTGACAGAGGGTGCCATTAACCAGGCAATTGAGAAATACGGCGCTGACAAAGCAGTCAGCTTCCCTGATACAGCATATTCCTTACCATGCTACTATGCAGTAACAGGAACAAAGGTTGGAACTCTTGCAGAGTTAAAAGATGCTCTTGCAGTAGTAAAAACTCTTATGACAAGAGAGAAGAGAACACATGATGTATTTATGTCAGGTGTTGCTACAGCTCTCTGCGCAGAATTTATCGAAGTTCTGAAATATATCGACGGAGCAGTTCCTTATGAAGCTCCTTGCTACGGACATCTTGCAGATGCAGTGATCCGTGAACTTGGTGTACCGCTTGTAACAGGCGATATCCCAGGTGTAGCAGTTATCCTTGGAAAAGCTCCTTCCGCTCAGGAAGCAGCAGACCTTGTTAAATCCTATCAGTCTCAGGGTATCCTGATTACTCTGGTTGGTGACGTTATTGACCAGTTAGAGGAAGTTGGATACAAGACAGGTGCTAACGTACGTGTTATCCCGCTTGGAAAAGACGTTACAGCAGTTATCCATGTAGTATCTGTAGCACTTCGTGCAGCTCTTATCTTCGGTAACGTGAAACCAGGTGATGCTGCAACTCTGATGGATTACACAATGAAACGTGTACCTGCATTTGTTAATGCATTTGCACCGTTAAATGATGTGATCGTAGCTTGTGGTGCAGGCGCTATCGCTCTTGGATTCCCGGTTATCACAAACCAGGAAGATGTTGCAAGAGTACCGAAGAGCCTTATCTGCCAGAAAGACATCTCCAAATGGAATGCAACTTCTCTGGAAGCCCGTGACATCAAGATCAAAATTACAAACATTGATATCCCTGTTGCTTTTGCATCTGCATTCGAAGGTGAGATTATCCGTCGTAAAGACATGCAGGTTGAATTTGATGGTTCCCGTGTAGACTGTGCAGAGCTTGTACATACATGTGAACCGAGTGAAGTAGAAGACCACAAGATTACAGTTGTTGGTCCGGAAGTAGACGACATGGAACTTGGCAGCAAGAACAGCATTGCATATGTTGTTAAAGTTGCAGGTAAAAACATGCAGCCTGACTTTGAACCGGTTATCGAGCGTAAGTTCCATAACTACATCAACTGTATCGAAGGTGTATACCATACAGGACAGAGAGATATGCAGAGAATCCGTATCAGCAAAGATGCATTTGCTGCAGGCTTCAAGATCAAACATATCGGTGAAGTTCTCTATACACAGGTTAAAAATGAATTTGACGCAGTTGTTGATAAATGTGAAGTTACTATTTATACAGATCCTGCTGAGTGTACAAGAATCCGTCATGAAGTTGCTATCCCGATCTTCGAGAAACGTGATGACCGTCTGAATACTCTGACAGACGAATCTGTAGATGTATATTACAGCTGTATCCTCTGCCAGGCATTCTCCCCGTCTCACGTATGTGTTGTTACACCTGAGAGACTTGGACTTTGCGGTGCCGTTTCATGGCTGGATGCAAAAGCTACCAACGAGCTGGATCCAAACGGACCTTGCCAGGTAATTACAAAAGAAAGACCTATTGATGAGAACCTTGGTTCTTATGAAGACGTAGATGAAGCTGTTAAGAAATTCTCCCAGGGTGCATTAGAGCACGTTACACTGTACTCTATCATGCAGGATCCTATGACATCATGCGGATGCTTCGAGTGTATCTGTGGTATCGAGCCATTCTCCAATGGTGTTGTTATTGCTAACCGTGAGTATGCAGGCATGACACCTCTTGGAATGACATTCTCAGAAATGGCATCCATGACAGGTGGTGGTGTTCAGACACCTGGTTTCATGGGACATGGTAAACATTTCATCAGCTCCAAGAAATTCATGAAGGCAGAAGGCGGTATCGAACGTATCGTATGGATGCCAAAAGAATTAAAAGAGTTTGTTGCTGAACGTCTGAACAACACAGCAAAAGAACTCTACGGAATTGACAACTTTACAGATATGATCGGTGATGAAACAATTGCTACTGATCCGGAAACACTGGTTGGCTTCCTTACAGAAAAAGGCCATCCGGCATTAGCTCTTGAGCCGATGATGTAAAGCATGGTGGTTTCCCCGGAGGTATTATGGAGTCATGCGGAGGCTTTCAATAAGCCTCCGGGTTTAAACGCCCAAAAGCGTATAGATAAAAACCATAGTATATTATATTTCAAGGACATACAAAACGTGATCGTGTGAAAGTACAATCATTCTGTTTCGTAAGGACGAAATGTGGATGCGTAATGATTTGCTGATAAAATATATGCGGAGTGTATGAAGAATCAGTAAAGTTCAGATATGGCAATTTGCCGGATTTTTCACTTTGTTATGGAAAATAAATGAAAGCGGTGAAATTGTTGTTTTTTTAACAAAATATGGCAGAGTGTACTTGTCAACGGGCAGGATAATGTTGTATACTACACATGACATAGTGTGTAAGTCTGCGAAAAGATACATACACACAGTAATTTTTTTAAGGAGGCCAAAAAAATGCCGTTTAATCAGAAACTTCAGAAATTCAATGCAAAGATTAATACAGTCACCATTGGCAGCGGAGATAAGACTGTAACAATCGGCGGAGACTCTACTTATCCATTCTATTCTTTTGATGCACCATCAGAAAACACACCTAAGATCGGTGTGGAAATCTCTGATATGGGTCTTGAGAATATTGTATCCGAAGGTATCAAAGCATACTATGACGGAGCTTCCACAATCGGAGAAATGGCTAAAAAAGCAGCAGCTATGGAAGGTGCTGACTTTGTAGCTCTTATCCTTGAAGGTGGAGATCCGAACGGTGTAAACAAATCTGTTGATGAACTTATCACAGTTGTAAAAGAAGTTGCTGATGCAATTGATGCACCATTAGTAGTAGAAGGATGCAAGAACGTAGAGAAAGACGCCGAACTTCTTCCGAAGGTAGCAGAAGCTCTTCAGGGAAGAAATGTATTGATCCTTTCTGAAAAAGAAGAAAACTACAAAGCAATCGGTGCTGCAGCAGGACTTGCTTACGATCAGATCGTAGGTGCAGAATCTGCCGTAGATATCAACCTTGCTAAACAGCTTAACGTTGTAACTACTCAGTTAGGCGTTAACGCACAGAAGATCGTTATGAATATCGGTAGTGCTGCTGCCGGATATGGATATGAGTACGTTGTATCTACAATGGACCGTATCAAAGGTGCAGCTTTATCTCAGAATGATAACATGCTGCAGATGCCTATCATTACACCGGTATCCGCTGAGACATGGGGCGTAAAAGAAGCTACAGCTTCTGAAGCTGATATGCCTGAATGGGGACCGGAAGAAGAGCGTGGAATCGATATGGAAGTTATGACAGCTGCTGCTGACCTTGCAGCCGGATCTGATGCAGTCATCTTAAGACATCCGGAAGCTGTTGCAGCTATTTCCAGAATGATCAAAGCACTTGCGTAATTGAATAGGAGGAACAAATAAAATGGCACTGAATGGTATTCAGATCTTTAAATTAACACCAAAGAAAAACTGTAAGGAATGCGGATGCCCAACATGTATGGCTTTCTCTATGAAGGTTGCTCAGGGCGCTATGAAAATCGAACAATGTCCGCATATGTCTGATGAAGCTTTAGCATCTCTTTCCGAGGCAACTGCTCCGCCAATGAAGACAATCAAAATTGGTACTGGTGCAGAAGAACATAGTCTGGGTGGAGAAACAGTATTATTCAGACACGAAAAAACATTTGTAAGCAAGCCAAGATATGCAGTAGCTCTGTGCACATGCATGGATGATGCTACAGTAGAGGCAAAACTTGCAGAGATTCCGAAGGTAGATTATGACCGTATCGGTGAAAGAATGTATGCTGAACTTGTATATGTAAACTGTGGCGAAGGTGCAGATGCAGCTAAATATACAGCACTTGTAGAAAAAGCAGCAGGTCTTGGAAGAACTTTAGTTCTTGAATGCAAAGATCCTGAAATTGCTAAAGCCGCTCTTGCAGTATGCAAAGACAGCAAACCGGTCTTAAACGGTGCAGATGCTTCCAACTATGAAGCAATGAACGCAGTTGCTACAGAAGCAGGTGTTGTTCTCGGTGTATCCGGTAAAGACTTAAATGAATTATATGATACAACAGCAGCTCTTGAAAAACTTGGAAACAAGAACCTTGTTCTTGATACAACAGGCGCTGACATCAAAGAAACCTTTGCAAACACTGTACAGGTTCGTCGTGCAGCTCTGAAAGATCAGGACAGAACATTTGGTTATCCATCTATCGTAAACCTTGTTAAGATCGCAAAAGGTGACCTTCACTTACAGGCAGCTTTAGCATCTATGTTTACAATGAAATATGGTTCCATCATCGTTATGGAGCAGATGACATATGCAGAAGCTCTTCCATTATATGGTCTGCGTCAGAACGTTTTCACTGACCCGCAGAAACCAATGAAAGTTGAGCCAGGTATCTATCCATTAAATGGTGCTGATGAGAATGCGGTAGTAGTTACTACTGTAGACTTTGCTCTTACATATTTCGTAGTATCCGGCGAGCTGGAGCGTTCCGGTGTTCCGCTTAACCTGGTTATCAATGATGCAGGCGGACTTTCCGTACTGACATCCTGGGCAGCTGGTAAATTCTCCGGCAACAGCATTTCCGCTTACATCAAAGAAAATGTTGAGCCTAAGGTGAAATCCAGAAAGCTTATTATCCCAGGTAAGGTAGCAGTTCTTAAGGGTGACCTTGAAGCAAAACTTCCTGGATGGGAAATCATCGTTGGACCAAGAGAAGCTGTACAGCTTGTTAAATTCTTAAAGGATATGCAGGCAGACGGTCAGATCTGATGGGATTAACATGCCGGGCCGGGCATCTGTCCGGTCTGGCGTTTAATGAGAAGCATACAGGTTTTATCCTGTGTAAATAAATAAAAAGGAGAACACGGTTATGGCAAAATTTGTAACAATCGGAGAAAGACTTTCCACTACTGCACCTGCAGTAAACAAAGCATTTACAGAAAGAGATCCAGAGCCGATCATCAAAAGAGCAAAACAGCAGCTTGATGCTGGCGCAACTTACCTTGATGTAAATATCGGACCTGCTGAGAACGACGGAGAAGACCTGATGAAATGGGCTGTACAGCTCCTTCAGTCAGAATTCGACAATGTTCCGCTTGCACTGGATACAACAAATAAGAAAGCTATTGAAGCTGGTATTTCTGTATACAACAGAGCAAAAGGAAAACCGATCGTTAACTCCGCTGATGCTGGTGACAGAATCACAAACATCGATCTTGCAGCAGCAAACGATGCCATCTGTATCGCACTTTGCTCTTCCGGTATGGTAGCAGCAGACAATGATGAACGTATGATGCACTGCCAGAACATGCTTGAAAGAGGTATGTCTCTTGGTATGGAAGCTGAAGATCTCTGGTTTGACCCGTTATTCCTGGTTGTAAAAGGAATGCAGGACAAACAGATGGAAGTTCTTGAAGCAATCAAAATGTTCTCTGATATGGGACTGAACTCCACAGGTGGTCTTTCCAATAACAGTAACGGTATGCCGAAACATATCCGTCCGATCATGGACTCTGCTCTTGTAGCAATGGCTATGATGAATGGTCTTACATCTGCGATCGTTAACCCTAACGACCTTCGTCTGATGGAAACTATTAAATCCTGTGATGTATTCAAAGGCAATACACTGTATGCAGATTCCTATCTGGAAATCTAATCAGTATTTCTGATAAAGCGTATTTGAATAAATTGAATACATAATTATGGGGGCTGAAGGCTTCGGTCTTCAGCCCTCGTTTTATTACAGGCTATTAACGACTATGAGAAAGGTGGTTGCCGAATGTTTAAGGTAACATTTTCATTCGAAGATGGCAGTGTGGTAGAAGCTTATGCCAATGCGGGGGATAATTTACTCGAGGTTGCACGTGGAGCCAATGTGGCGATCGATGCACCATGTTCCGGAAACGGAGCCTGCGGAAAATGCCGTGTCCAGTTAAAAAGCGGAGAACTGGAGAGCAAAAAGACATTACACATTTCTGATGAGGAATATCAGGAAGGATGGCGCCTTGCATGCTGCAGCACGATCAGTGCAGATGTAAATGTGCTGGTACCTGATATTGCATCTGCCTATAAGAGCAGAATGAAAGTAGCTGATTTAAGCTCTAAAGAGGAAATAGCCATTTTTGAAAATGCCAAACGAGATGTGGAACTTGCTGGCATAGAACTGAAAAACAGTCTTGAGGTAGTGGATGTTGTCATGACTCCGCCATCTTTAGACGATACAATGCCGGATAATGAGAGACTGACACGTGCCCTGCGCAAATATTTAAATATCAGCAGAGTCCGGATTCCTTATGCAGTTTTAAAGAAACTTCCGGATGTACTGCGAGAGAATAATTTTGCAGTGAAGTGTGTGATTCGTGCTACATCTGATGATATGTTTGTATATGATATTTTCGGTAAAGATGAAGATGTAGTGATCGGTGGTCTTGCAGTAGATATCGGTACAACAACCGTTTCAGCTGTACTGATTAATATGGAGAATGGTGATATTCTTGCAAAGAGTTCCGCCGGAAACGGACAGATTCGTTTCGGTGCGGATGTAATTAACCGAATCGTGGAATCACAGAAGCCTGGTGGACAGAAGAAACTGCAGGATGCTGTCATCAAGGAAACAATCAATCCTATGATCCATGAGATGTGCAGAAGTGCAAATTTCCCGGCAAACCGTATATACAGGATGTGTGTAGCATCCAACACAACTATGAATCATCTGTTTGCAGGAATCAATTCTGATCCATTACGTACAGAACCGTATATCCCTGCATTCTTTAAGACCAATTCCCTTTTTGCTTCCGATGTGGGAATTGAGATTAATAAAGATGCCCATATTATTATGGCACCAAATATCGGAAGCTATGTAGGCGGTGATATCACAGCCGGTACAATGGTCAGCCAGATCTGGAACAGACCAGAGTTCTCACTGTTTATCGACCTTGGTACAAACGGAGAGCTTGTATTTGGTAACTCAGACTTTATGATGAGCTGCGCATGTTCTGCAGGCCCTGCCTTTGAGGGTGGTGATATCAGCTGTGGTATGCGTGCAACAGATGGCGCGATTGAAGCATGTACCATTGATAAAGAGACGATGGAGCCGACCTACAAGATCGTAGGTGATCCGGGAACCAAACCTGTAGGTTTGTGTGGTTCCGGTATCATCGACGTAATCAGTGAACTTTATATCTGCGGAATCATTAACCCGAAAGGTAAATTTATCCGCGAAGGTAAGAGAATCAAACATGATAAATATGGAATGGGAAGCTATATCCTTGCTTTTGAAGAAGAGGCAGGATCAGTAAAAGATGTCGAGATCACAGAAGTTGATATTGATAACTTTATCCGTGCAAAAGGCGCGATCTTCTCAGCTATCCGTACCATGCTGACTTCTCTGGACTTTGATGTGAGCATGATTGATGAAGTCTATGTTGCAGGTGGTATCGGAAGTGGTATCAATATGCAGAATGCAGTCAACATCGGTATGTTCCCGGATATTCCAATCGAAAAATTCCACTATATCGGTAACTCTTCCCTGACAGGTGCATATCTTATGCTTCTGTCAACGCCGGCGGAGAAGAAGACATACGAACTGGCTTCAAACATGACATATATGGAACTTTCCACAGTTCCGATCTATATGGACGAATTTGTAGGAGCATGTTTCATTCCTCATACAGATACCAGTATGTTCCCGACAGTAATGGAAGAGGTTCAGAACCGCTGATATTTATACGACATACGGCAGGTTACCGGGAGTGAACCGTAACGATTGCCGCGCCTGAATGAATAAAAAGTAACAGGGCAGGCAAGTATATTTTGTCTGTCCTGTCTGTGGAGACTTAGAATGGCTTTTAGCTTAAATGATTTAAATTATGAAAAAGACAGCAAGGAAAGAATGCCATGGGAGCATTATACACAGGAGTTTGCAGCGGCAGATCCCAAAGAAATAGCTTCAAGGCTGTCCATTCCTTACGATGAAGAAACAAAAACACTGACATTAACTTTTCTTGGAACACAGTATCAGATTACATGGCCGGATTTTACAGTAACACATACGCCGGATGATAGAGGCTTTTATCCGCTGGAAGATATGATTTATGCCAGAATCCTGACCATTCGTTTTCTCTTAAATGGAGTGAAATCTGAAAGTTCCGGAAAATTTAAAACATATCGTGAGATGCCATGGGGCGAGGTATATTTAAGGCAGTTTGACGGCAGATGCATCAAACGTCTGGCATTTTCCTATGGAAATCGTCTGGGAGATTTCAAAGCAATTATGGAGCATATCAAGGCAGTTTCTGTAAAGCATGGTGATATTGCTTATGAAGTGGAGATTTTCCCGGAATACAAAGTGCAGATGATCCTCTGGGAAGGCGATGATGAATTTCCACCGTCTTCACAGATTCTCTTTTCTGACAACTTCCCTGTTTCTTTTCAGGCAGAGGATATGGCTGTTATGGGAGATGTGATCATCGGTTCACTGAAGGCATTTCTGAAATGCGTTCAGGCATAAATCTTGAATAAGACAGGCGGCACCTGTTTTAGATAAAAACCGTAACTATTCAGCAGCTTGCTGGATAGCATACTGCTGAACAGTTACGAAAAACCGACTTAAATGCGGAGTAAAAAGGAGGTAATTTGAAATGGGATTCAAATCAGACATTGAAATTGCACAGGAATGCGAAATGCTTCCAATTACCCAGATTGCAGAAAAAGCAGGTATTGATGACAAATATCTGGAGCAGTACGGAAAGTACAAAGCAAAAATTGACTACAATCTTCTGAAAGAAAGTGACAAGAAAGACGGAAAATTAATCCTTGTTACAGCTATCAATCCAACTCCTGCCGGAGAGGGTAAAACAACTACCACTGTAGGCCTTGCAGATGGTATGCAGAGACTTGGCAAGAGCGTTATGGTAGCTCTTCGTGAGCCATCCTTAGGACCGGTATTTGGTGTTAAAGGTGGTGCAGCCGGTGGCGGATATGCACAGGTTGTTCCTATGGAAGATATCAACCTTCACTTCACAGGTGACTTCCATGCGATCGGCGCAGCTAACAACTTACTTGCAGCTATGATCGATAACCATATTTTCCAGGGTAACGCATTAAACATTGACCCACGTAAGATCACATGGAGAAGATGTGTTGATATGAACGACCGTCAGCTTCGTAATGTAATCGACGGCCTTGGCGGAAGAACAAACGGTATGCCTCGTGAAGACGGATACGACATCACAGTTGCATCTGAGATTATGGCAGTTCTCTGTCTTGCAAGTGACATCAAAGACCTGAAAGAAAGATTATCCAAGATTATCATTGGTTATACATATGGTAAAGTTTCCGAGCAGAAGCCGGTAACAGCCGGTGACCTTCACGCAGAAGGTGCTATGACAGCTCTGTTAAAAGATGCCCTGAAACCAAACCTTGTACAGACTCTGGAACACGTTCCTGCAATCGTACATGGCGGACCATTCGCAAACATCGCTCATGGATGTAACTCTGTAACAGCTACAAAGATGGCTATGAAGCTTGCTGATTATGCAATCACAGAAGCTGGTTTCGGTGCTGACCTTGGTGCTGAGAAATTCCTTGATATCAAATGCCGTATGGCTGGCTTAAAACCAAGCGCAGTTGTAATCGTAGCTACTGTACGTGCCCTGAAATACAACGGTGGCGTTGCAAAAGCTGACCTCAACAATGAAAACCTGGAAGCTCTTGAAAAAGGTATCCCGAACCTGTTAAAACACGTTTCCAACATCAAAAACGTATACAAACTTCCATGTGTTGTTGCTATCAACGCATTCCCTACAGATACAAAAGCAGAGCTTGACTTTGTAGAAGCTAAATGTAAAGAACTGGGTGTTAACGTTGCTCTTTCTGAAGTATGGGCAAAAGGCGGCGAAGGCGGAATCAAACTTGCAGAAGAAGTTATCCGTCTTGTAGAAGAACCAAACGACTTCTCCTATGCATATGAACTGGAAGGTTCTATCGAAGACAAACTGAACCAGATCGTTCAGAAAGTTTACGGCGGCAAGAGAGTTGTCCTGACAGCAAACGCTCAGAAACAGGCAAAACAGTTAGAGGCTCTTGGCTTCGGCAACTGCCCGATCTGCGTAGCTAAGACTCAGTACAGCTTAACAGATGACCAGACAAAACTCGGTGCTCCGACAGACTTCGAAGTTACTGTACGTAACTTAAAGATCTCCGCTGGTGCTGGATTTATCGTAGCCCTTACAGGCGAGATCATGACAATGCCAGGTCTGCCGAAAGTTCCGGCTGCTGAGAGAATCGACGTAGACGAAACAGGTAAGATTACAGGTCTGTTCTAATTTACTGAATTTTATCAAATACAAAAGGAGAGTGTTCCTATATGTATAGATATACTTTGAGAGCACTCTCTGAAACACGCAGATCTGATATCTGCTTAATAAATAAAAGAAAGCAGGAGAGAAAAAGATGGGATTTTCAACAAGTACATGTACAGAATTCGTTGAAGTTTTAGCTTCCAAAGCTCCGGTTCCGGGCGGCGGCGGTGCATCTGCATTAGTTGGTGCAGTAGGAACTGCTCTTGGAAACATGGTAGGAAGTCTTACAGTGGGCAAGAAGAAATATGCTGATGTAGAAGATGAAATGTATGAATTAAAAGCAAAATGCGATCAGTTACAGAAAGACTTTCTTCGTCTGATCGAACGTGATGCAGAAGTATTCGAGCCATTATCCAAAGCATACGGAATGCCGAAAGAAACAGAAGAAGAAAAAGCTGAAAAAGCAAGAGTTATGGAAATCGTATTAAAAGATGCATGCTCCGTTCCTATGGAAATCATGGAGAAATGCTGTGAAGCAATCGAACTGATCGTAGAGTTCGGCGCAAAAGGATCCAAACTTGCAATCAGCGATGCCGGTGTCGGCGCAGCTTTCTGTAAAGCAGCATTACAGGGTGCAAGCCTGAACGTATACATCAATACAAAATCCATGGCTGACAGAGAATACGCAGAAGAATTAAACAAAAAAGCAGATGCGATGCTTGAGAAATATACGAAGATCGCAGATGATACATTCAACAGCGTACTTGGCAGATTGAAATAATATGATATCAGGGTCAAAAGATCTTTTGACCCTAACATCATAATATAAAGACAATATGAGTGCAATTTGGGAGGAAACAATCAATGGCTAAGCAGTTATTAGGTAAAGAAGTAACAGCAGCATTAAATGAGAAAATCAAAGCTAACGTAGCAGAGCTTCAGGGAAAAGGAGTAAATCCTACTCTCTGTATCATCCGTGTAGGCGAGAACCCAAGCGATATCTCTTATGAAAGAGGCGCTACAAAACGCTGCGAAACTTTAGGCGTTGCATGTGAGAAGATCTTACTTCCGGAAGATGTTTCCCAGGAAGAACTTCTTGCAACAATCGATAAAGTAAACAAAGATGACAAGATTCACGGCGTATTATTATTCCGTCCACTTCCAAAACATCTGGATCAGGCAGTAATCGAGAACGCACTTGCTCCTGAAAAAGACGTTGACTGTATGACAGACCTTTCCATGTCAGGTGTATTCACCGGCAAACAGATCGGTTTCCCGCCATGTACACCACAGGCATGTATGGAAATCCTTGATCACTATGGAATCGACTGCACAGGCAAGAAAGCAGTAGTAATCGGAAGAAGCCTTGTTGTTGGTAAACCGGCAGCAATGATGCTTGTTAAGAAGAACGCAACTGTTACAATCTGCCACACAAGAACTGTAGATATGCCGTCTGTAGCACGTGAGGCAGATATCATCATCGTGGCCGCAGGCCGCGCCGGTGTTGTCGGAGCTGAGTATGTAAAAGAAGGACAGACAGTAATCGATGTAGGTATTAATGTAAACGCAGAAGGCAAACTTTGCGGAGACGTTGACTACGCTGCAGTAGAGCCGATCGTAGATGCTATTACACCTGTACCGGGCGGTGTTGGAAGCGTTACAACTTCCGTACTGGTTGGACATGTAGTAGAAGCTGCAATGCGTAAAGTTAATGACTAATTGATTTATATATCATTTTGAAAGTACAGATGATTAAATCATAAAAGGGAAGAGGAACTCATCACAGAGATTTTTAGATTTCGTGTGGTGGGTTCTTTTTTGTATGACAGTGACTTGTGGGAAAAGTAACCATGTGTTATGATAATGGCAAATAGCATTAAAGTTCTGAGAGGAAAGGAAGTGATTCTAAAATGCTTAAACTGCCAGTGGGAATTGAAGATTTTGCGGAGATCCGTCAGTTGGGTTTTTATTATATCGATAAGACAAAGCTGATTGAGCAGTTACTTAATGGGTGGGGAAAGGTAAGCCTTTTTACCCGGCCGAGAAGATTTGGAAAAAGCCTGCCAAAAAGCTATGGAGCAGATTAAAGACCGAAGATATGAAGAATTTCTGCGAAATGATGGCAGAAATGAGATTCTGGCTTATGGCATTGCATTTTGCAGGAAACGCTGCAAGGTGATAATGGAAAAGATGTAAACAAAGATCTATTAATTGTAACTCAAAAAATCAAATCAGTTATCAACAGAACAATCAGGGCCCATGAGAGATGAGTTGTGATTATAAATATATAGAGGATAATTATGTTAAGAAAATTAGAAAAATGTTGCCTTGTAACAGGCGTGATGGGAATTCTTCTGATGGGGATGCCTTTCAATATAAGCGCCAGTGAGGAGGCCGCTGTGCAGGAAAATAGTCTGGAGTCCGGGAATGAAGTAGACCATTCTCAGGAGGGACAGCTTTCCAAGCCCAAAAGTCTGGAAGGGCTGGAGGCAATTTCCGGTGAAGATCCAACCGATAATACTTACGGATATTATACAATCATGGGCGGTACAACTGTATCAGCTGATGAAATGTGTTCTTTATATAACAGTCAGGGCTGTACTTATCCGTCTGAAGAATTAAGTGAAGGCGGTGCACCTGACATTGAGACTTTTTGTGATATCATAATTGAAGAAGCAAATGCAGAAAACGTGCGTGGCGAGGTTGTCTTTGCACAGTCAATGCTTGAAACCGGATGGCTGACTTACGGCGGGGATGCCGAGATCACTCAGTTTAACTTTGCAGGTCTTGGAACGACCGGGAATGGAGTAAAAGGAATTGCTTTCCCGGATATAAGAACCGGAATCCGCGCCCAGGTTCAGCACTTAAAAGCATACGCCTCTACGGATGATCTGAATCAGGAATGCGTAGATGAACGCTTCGATTATGTGACAAGAGAGACTGCTCCTTATGTAGAATGGCTGGGAATTCAGGAAAATCCTTACGGCGGCGGCTGGGCAGCGGGGAAGGATTATGGAAGTAAATTACGGAAAATATTGGCAGACTTAAAAAGATGACGAAAAAAGCCTTTGAATTTATAGGAGATTACTATAGATTCAGGCTTTTTTATTTTGATCAAAGTATAAAAAAGTAAAAGATATACTTGATATGGCTAAATTTACGTTAAAAAAATATCAAAATTTCAGCTCTGCTAAAAATTTTTTTGAAGATTAAAAATATTCCATCTCACAAAATTGTGCAGATTTTTATACAAAATAATAAAAATCCACTTGTTAAATAGTTGACAATGTGTTATCATTTAGGAGTCAATTTTGTTAGGAGAAAAGGAGTATTAAGATTATGAGCAGTAAAATTACTATCATTGGAGCAGGCAGTGTCGGTTCTACTATCGCGTACACTTTATCAAGCCAGGATATCGCATCTGAGATCGTTCTGATCGATATCAACAAACAGAAAGCAGAAGGCGAAGTTCTCGATATCATTCAGGGAACCTGTTTCAGAGATCCTATTTCCATCATTGCCGGTGAATATGAAGATGCCAAAGACTCTGATATTGTTATCATTACTTCCGGTATTGCCCGTAAACCAGGTCAGACAAGACTTGAACTTACACAGACAAATGTAAATATTCTCAAGTCTATTACACCGGAGATCGTAAAAGCAGCGCCAAACGCTCTTTATCTGATCGTAAGTAATCCGGTTGATATCATGACTTATGTATTTACTAAGATTTCCGGACTTCCGGAGAATCAGATCCTTGGTTCTGGTACAATTCTTGACTCGGCACGTCTGCGCTGCGGATTATCTGAGCATTTCCAGATTGCACAGAGCAACATTCATGCTTATGTATTTGGCGAGCATGGCGATACATCCTTTATTCCGTGGTCAGGAGCCTATATTTCCGGCGTAAGTGTAGATGAATACTATGATCTGGAGAAGAAACTCGGAAAAGATATCGAGCCGATCGACAAAGAAGCAATGCTTCAGTATGTACAGAAATCAGGCGGCGAGATCATCTCCAAGAAAGGTGCAACTTTCTATGCGGTATCTTCTTCTGTATGCAAACTTTGCAGCCTTCTGGTAGCTTCCTCAGAATCCATTTCCACAGTATCTACTATGATGCACGGAGAGTATGGAATCGAAGATGTATGTTTAAGTACCTTAACCTTAGTAGGACCAAACGGTGTACAGGGCAAAGTTCCAATGAGAATGACAAAAACTGAAATCGAACAGCTGAAAAAGAGTGCAGATGCACTGAAAGAAATTATTGCTCAGATTAATCTTGATTAACTATAAAATAAGATACCAGAGTCATGAGAACGTGATGCTTTTTGACTCTGGTATCCGAAATGAAAAATCAGAGCAAAATTATTTTATTAAAAAAAATTATCAAAAACCACTTGTTAAAATGTTATCAATATGATATGATATATGTCGAAAATCGAGCTGATACACTCCTTTAATGCGGAGGAAGGGTGTGCGAACTCTTTTATTTTTCTATGTCTCAAAAAAGATATAAAAAGTAATCGTATTAGTCTTGGTTTATATTTTTGTCTATTTATTGTTAAAAAAAAGACAAAGCTTATCTTGATTTTTATATGAGTTATATAACTTAATCAGATAAGTAATAAGACAGTATTTACTATTTACCTGAACAACTAAGAAAGGATAATGTTAAGTATGAAGTACAGTTATTATCCGGGTTGTACCCTGAGAAACAAGGCGAAAGATCTGGACGAATATGCCAGAGCCAGCGCCAGAGCACTTGGGTTTGAACTGGAAGAGATTGAAGACTGGCAGTGTTGCGGAGGTGTATATCCTCTGGGAACAGATGAAATTGCCACAAAACTTTCTTCCGTACGTGCTCTTAATCAGGCCAAAGAAAAAGGCCAGGATCTGGTGACAATCTGTTCTGCCTGTCATCACGTGATCAAACGCGTCAATGATGATATGAAAAATGTGGAAGATATCCGCACCAGAGCAAACAATTATATGCAGCTTGAAGAGCCTTACGAAGGGGAGACCACCGTACTCCATTATCTGGAAGTACTTCGCGATAAGGTTGGCTTTGACAAGCTGAAAGAGAAAGTGGTAAATCCGCTTACAGGAAAGAAAATCGGAGCTTACTACGGATGTCTGTTATTACGTCCGGGCAAGATCATGGCATTTGATGATCCTGAGAATCCGACGATTATGGAAGATTTCATCCGTGCACTTGGTGCAGAACCGGTCATCTATCCATACAGAAATGAATGTTGCGGCGGTTACATTTCTCTTAAGGAAAAAGAAATGTCCCAGAACATGTGTCAGAAAATCGAAGACAGTGCGAAAGGCTTTGGAGCTGATATGCTGATCACAGCCTGTCCATTGTGTAAATATAATTTAAATAAAAATGCTTCCAGCGACCTGCCTGTATATTATTTCACAGAGCTGCTTGCAGAAGCCCTCGGAGTAAAAGAGGAGGTGGCAAAATGAGAGACAATCATTCAGCAGCAGAGAAGATCAAAGAAATCTCAGGAACCAATCCGCTGAAATGTATGAAATGTGGAAAATGTTCTGCTACCTGTCCTTCCTTCAATGAAATGGATATCAAGCCACATCAGTTTGTATCCTATGTTGTAAACGAAGATATCGAAGCACTTGCCAATTCAAAATCACTCTGGAAATGCCTTTCCTGCTTTGCCTGCGTAGAGCGTTGTCCAAGAGATGTAAAACCTGGAAAGATCATTGACGCTGCAAGACAGCTGGTTGTCCGCCAGAAAGGCGGAGATTACCTGACAGCAGATGAGATTCCACAGCTTCTTGATCCGGAAGTGCCACAGCAGCTTCTGGTAAGTGCATTCAGAAGATACAGGAGGTAAGCCAGCGTGCAGAGAATTGGTGTATTTGTCTGTCATTGCGGAAGTAATATTGCCGCTACGGTAGATGTAAAAAAAGTAGTTGAATTAGCTGCCAAAGAGCCGGGTGTCGTTCATGCGGAAGATTACCAGTATATGTGCTCAGAAGCAGGTCAGGCTAAGATTCAGGAAGCCATCAAAGAAAAGAACCTGACAGGTGTGGTTGTCTGTTCATGTTCTCCACGTATGCATGAAGCAACATTCAGAAAGGCTGCAGAGAGAGCCGGCCTGAATCCATACATGGTGGAGATTGCAAACATTCGTGAGCATTGTTCCTGGATTCATAAGGATATGGAAGAAGCTACAAAGAAAGCAGTAATCCTTGCCAGAGCAGCAATCGCAAAAGTTAACTTAAACACCCCTCTTCAGCCAGGAGAGAGCCGTGTTACAAAGAGAGCCCTGATCATCGGCGGCGGTATTGCCGGAATCCAGACAGCCCTGGATATCGCTGATGCAGGCTATGAAGTAGATATTGTAGAGAAGACTCCAAGTATTGGAGGAAGAATGTCACAGCTTGACAAAACATTCCCGACACTTGACTGTTCCGCATGTATCCTTACACCTAAGATGGTAGAGGCTGCGGCTCATGAGAAGATCAATATCTATACATATAGTGAAGTAGAACATGTCAGTGGATTCGTAGGTGATTTCACTGTTGATATAAGAAAGAAAGCAAGAAGTGTAAATATGGACAAGTGTACAGGCTGCGGTGTCTGTCAGGAGAAATGTCCGTCTAAAAAGATCCCGAATGAATTTAACAGAGGATTAAATAACAGAACAGCTATCTACACTCCTTTTGCACAGGCCATCCCGAATGTTCCGGTTATCGATCGTGAGAACTGTATCAAGTTTAAAACCGGAAAATGTGGTGTATGTTCCAAAGTATGTCAGGCAGGTGCCATTGATTACGATCAGCAGGATGAGATCGTAACACAGAAATATGGTGCAATCGTAGTTGCCACCGGTTTCGATACGATCAAACTTGACAAATACGATGAATATGCATACAGCCAGAGCAAAGATGTCATTACATCTCTGGAACTGGAACGTATCATGAATGCAGCAGGTCCTACAAAGGGACACTTAGAGCGTCTTTCCGATGGAAAAGCTCCGAAGGAACTTGTATTTATCCAGTGTGTCGGAAGCCGTTGCTCTGATGACAGAGGAAAACCATACTGTTCCAAAATCTGCTGTATGTATACTGCAAAACATGCAATGTTAATTCGTGATAAATATCCGGATACAAATGTAACCGTATTCTATATTGATGTCCGTACACCAGGTAAGAACTTCGATGAGTTCTATAGAAGAGCAGTAGAGCAATACGGTGTAAATTACATCAAAGGTCAGGTAGGAAAAGTAATTCCTCAGCCAGATGGAAGTCTTCTTGTACAGGGATCTGATCTGATCGATAACAAGCAGATTCTTAAGAAAGCAGACATGGTTGTTCTTGCAACTGCCATTGAACCGAATCCGGATGTCCGTAAGATCGCTACTATGCTTACAGCAAGTATTGATACCAATAACTTCCTTACAGAAGCTCATGCAAAACTTCGTCCGGTAGAATCTCCGACAGCAGGTATCTTCCTTTCCGGTGTCTGCCAGGGACCGAAAGATATTCCGGAGACAGTAGCACAGGCTGGTGCAGCAGCAGTTAAGGCAATCGGCCTTCTTGCAAAAGATAAGCTGACAACTAACCCATGTACAGCTAAATCTGATGAGCTGTTATGTAATGGATGCTCTACATGTGCAAATGTCTGCCCGTATGGAGCAATTTCTTATGAAGATAAAGAAGTAAATGACCACGGTATCCGTGAAACAAGAAGAGTAGCCGTTGTAAACACAGCACTTTGCCAGGGATGTGGTGCATGTACAGTAGCCTGCCCGTCTGGTGCAATGGATCTGCAAGGCTTTTCCAACAGACAGATTATCGCGGAGGTAGATGCAATATGTCGATAGAAACAAACGAAGAATTCAGACCTAAGATTGTAGCATTCTGCTGTAACTGGTGCAGTTACGCAGGTGCAGACCTTGCAGGAAGCAGCCGTCTTTCTTATCCGGCTGATGTAAAGATCATCCGTGTTCCTTGCTCCTGCCGTGTCAATCCAATGTTCATCCTCCGTGCTTTTGAAAAAGGTGCTGACGGTGTGATCATGTGTGGATGTCATCCTGGAGACTGTCATTACAGCACAGGTAACTACTACGCAAGAAGACGTATGACACTTCTTTTCTCCATGCTGGATTATATCGGCGTGGAAAACGGAAGAACACGTGTAGAATGGGTTTCTGCCGCAGAAGGTGTGAAATTCTCCCAGACAATGAATGAGTTTGTAGAGAAGATCCATTCTCTCGGTAAGAACGTAAGATTGGAGGATTTAAGATGCAGGAGCTGATAAATCGCGCAAAAGAACTGCTTGCTGACGGAACCGTTGTAAGAGTTCTGGGATGGAAAGCCGGAGATCTGCCTTATAATCCGGAACCGGCTTACTTTGAGACAGAAGAATCTTTAAAAGATTTTGTATATAACGGATTCTGCGGTGCAAATTTAAGCAAATATATGATTGAAGCATCCAAACTGGAAGGTAAAACACTGATTTGTTTAAAACCATGTGATACATACAGCTTCAATCAGCTGATCAAAGAACATCGTGTAGACCGTGAAAAAGCATATATCATCGGTGTTGGATGTAAAGGAAAGCTGGATATCGAAAAAATCCGTAAACAGGGAATCAAAGGTATCGAGAGCATTTCCGGTGCAGAGATCACAGATGAGGCAGAAACACTGACTGTTCAGACAATCTATGGCGAGAAAACATGTGCATACAAAGATGCCATGTTGGAAAGATGCCATGTCTGCAAAGGCAAGGAACATAAGATTTACGATGAACTCATCGGAGAATCCAAAGAGACAAAAGATGCAGATCGTTTTGCAGAAGTAGAGAAAATTGAAGCAATGAGTCCGGAAGAAAAATTTGCATTCTTCCAGAGCCAGTTAAGCAAATGTATCCGCTGCAATGCCTGCCGTAATGTCTGTCCTGCATGCAGCTGCCGTAAATGTGTATTTGACAGCAATAAATTTGACAGTGCACAGAAAGCAAATGTCGATTCTTTCGAAGAAAAAATGTTCCATATCATCCGTGCATTCCATGTAGCAGGAAGATGTACAGACTGCGGTGAATGCAGCAGAGTTTGTCCACAGGGAATCCCGCTTCACCTGTTTAACCGTAAATTTATCAAAGATATCGATGAGTTCTACGGAGAATATCAGGCCGGAGAGGATACTACTTCCAAAGGACCTCTTACAAACTTTACATTTGAAGATGTTGAGCCAGGAATCGTGGCAGAAAGGGGATAATGTATGTATAAAATAGCAGCAGAAAATCTGCAGGCATTATTCCATAAGATTGCCGCAGATCAGGATTTATATTTACCGGTTAAAGTCAGTGACCAGGTAAACTTTAAGGCATGGAGTGAAGATGCGGAAGTTTGTCTTGATACTTTAAAAACCGTAAAATCACCAAAAGATGCATTCTTTCCGCAAAGTGAAAATCTTTACACCTGTAAAAAAGAGGAAAAAAATATTTCCATCGAGCCACAGGCATTACAGGAAAAGGATTTCGTTGTATTCGGTATGAAAGCCTGCGATGTACAGGGAGTAAAGGTTCTGGACAACGTATTTTTAAGTGATCCGGTCGATACTTTCTATGCAGCAAGAAGAGAGCATGGAACAATCGTTGCACTTGCATGTCATGAACCGGAAGAGAGCTGTTTCTGTAAAGTGTTTGGCATTGACTGTGCTGATCCGGCAGCAGATGTTGCAACATGGATGATTGAAGGAGAACTTTACTGGAAACCTCTGACAGAGAAGGGTGAAGCTCTTACAAAAGCAGTTGCAGAGCTTCTTACAGATACAGACGAGACGAAAGTAGAAGCAGAGAAAACTGCAATTCGTGCGATTGTAGAGAAACTTCCATATTCTAATCTTTCTCTTGAAGGATGGGGACAGGAAGATTACATGGACCGTTTTAATTCTCCTGTATGGGAAGAACTTTACAAACCATGTCTGGCATGTGGTACCTGCACATTTGTATGTCCGACCTGCCAGTGCTACGATATCAAAGACTACAACACAGGCCATGGCGTACAGCGTTATCGTTGTTGGGATTCCTGTATGTACTCTGACTTTACCATGATGGCACACGGTAATAACCGTAACAGCCAGATGCAGCGTTTCCGTCAGAGATTCATGCATAAGCTTGTTTACTATCCTGTAAACAATAACGGAATGTTCTCATGTGTAGGATGTGGCCGTTGTGTTGAGAAATGCCCGTCATCTTTAAATATCGTAAAAGTCATCAAAGCTTTTGAAAATCAGGGAGGTGAAAAATAATGAGCGAATGTACCTGCCATAAAAACTATACATTGGACACACTGATCCCAAAGGTTGGTGTGATCACAGATATCCGTCAGGAAACACCGGACGTTAAGACCTTCCGTGTAAATGCTCCTGAAGGCGGAAAGCTTTTTGAACATATGCCAGGACAGTGTGCAATGGTCTGCGCACCAGGTGTCAGTGAAGGTATGTTTTCCATTACTTCTTCACCTACAAATAAAGAATATCAGGAATTCAGTATCAAAAAGTGTGGTTCCCTGACTGATTATCTTCACAGCCTTCAGGTTGGAGATGAGATCACAGTCCGCGGACCATACGGAAACCATTTTCCTGTAGAAGATAAATTAAAAGGCAAAAATCTTCTGTTTATCGCAGGTGGTATCGGACTTGCACCACTTCGTTCTGTGATCAACTATGTACTGGACAATCGTGCTGACTATGGAACAGTAGATATCCTCTATGGTTCCCGTTCTGCAGATGACCTGGTACAGTTAAAGGAAATCCAGGAAGTTTGGATGAAAACAGAGGGAGTCAATGTTTATCTGACAATCGACCGCGAACAGGAAGGCTGGGACGGACATGTTGGATTCGTTCCTTCCTATTTAAAAGAGATCGGATTCGATACAAACAAAACAGCACTTGTCTGCGGACCGCCCATCATGATCAAGTTCGTTCTTGCAGGACTGGAAGAACTGGGCTTCTCCAGAGAACAGGTTTATACAACTCTGGAGCTTCGTATGAAATGCGGCGTAGGTAAATGCGGCCGCTGCAATATCGGCTCCAAATACGTCTGCAAAGACGGCCCGGTATTCAGATGCGATGAGATCGATGAATTGCCGAATGAGTATTGATGAATTCCCGAATGCCCTCAAGCGAGAAGAAACGAAGTGGATTCGAGCCTGACGCACTGCGGATAACAGATAGATATATAGAAAGGACTGGTAATCTCAAATGGAAAACAATATGGTAAACGTATATTTTTTCGGTAAGAAATACAGTGTACCTGCAGAACTTACAATTATGACTGCCATGGAATATGCCGGTTATACATTGAAGAGAGGCTGCGGATGCAGACACGGATTCTGCGGAGCCTGTGCAACCATCTACAGAATCAAAGGTCAGAACGAACTGAAAACCTGTCTTGCCTGTCAGACAAAGGTAGAAGAGGGAATGTATGTAGCAAGCATCCCATTCTTCCCTACAGACAAGAGAACCTATAATATAGAAGAACTTCAGCCAAATCAGCAGGTAATGATGGAACTTTATCCGGAAATCTACAGCTGTATCGGATGTAATGCCTGTACAAAAGCATGTACTCAGGACTTAAATGTAATGCAGTACATCGCATATGCGCAGAGAGGTGAACTGGAAAAATGCGCAGAAGAATCTTTTGACTGCGTAAGCTGCGGATGCTGTTCCGTAAGATGCCCGGCCGGCATTTCTCACCCGATGGTAGGACTTCTGGCAAGACGTCTCACCGGTAAATATATTGCACCTAAGAGTGAACATCTGGAAAAACGTGTAGAAGAGATTCACGAAGGTAAATATGACGACCTGATCGAACAGATCATGCAGAAACCAATCACAGAAATGCAGGAACTTTACAACAACAGAGAGATTGAGAAATAAGGAGGGCGTAAAAACATGTATGCACCATATCCAGAAAATATGATGGAATCCATCAAAAAGGTAGAGGCTACAAGAGCACAGCGTATGGCAACTGAGCCAAGACGTCTGACGGCTGATGAAAAAGATGCCCTTCTTAAGAAATTCCATCCAGACTATAACCCGGACGCGTTTGCAGAAATCAAAGTAGGACCAAACAAAGGACAGAAAGCTCCTCTGGAACTGGCAGAAATGCTTCATTCAACAAGCCGTCTGATGAACGAAAAAATTGATCTTACAAAAATTGATTATGACGTAGATGTACTTGTCATCGGTGGCGGTGGTGCAGGTTCTTCCTGTGCGATCGAGGCACACAATGCAGGCGCAGATGTTATGATCGTTACTAAACTTCGTATCGGTGATGCGAATACAATGATGGCTGAAGGTGGAATCCAGGCAGCTGATAAAGAGAATGATTCTCCTGTACAGCATTATCTGGACTGTTTTGGCGGCGGACATTTCGCTGCAAAACCAGAACTGGTAAAGAGACTGGTAATGGAAGCTCCGGATGCGATCCAGTGGCTTAATGATCTTGGTGTGGAATTTGATAAAGATCCGGAAGGAAACATGGTTACTACACATGGCGGCGGAACTTCCAGAAAAAGAATGCATGCTGCTAAGGATTATTCCGGTTCAGAGATTATGCGTACGATCAGAGATGAAGTTATTAATCTCGGTATTCCGGTAGTTGAATTTACTTCCGCTGTTGAACTTTTGAAAGATGAAAAAGGACAAGTTGCCGGTGCAGTTCTTCTTAATATGGAAACAGGTGACTATTCTGTTGCAAGAGCAAAGACCGTTGTAATCGCAACAGGTGGTGCAGGTAGAATGCATTATCAGGGATTCCCAACATCCAACCACTACGGTGCAACCGCAGATGGACTTGTACTTGGATATAGAGCAGGTGCTTCCCTTCTTTATCAGGATTCTATCCAGTATCATCCAACAGGAGCAATTTATCCATCACAGATTATGGGTGCTCTGGTAACAGAGAAAGTTCGTTCCGTTGGAGCACAGCTTGTAAATGCAAACGGAGAAGCTTACATTCATCCGCTTGAAACCCGTGACGTAAATGCTTCCGGCGTTATCCGCGAGTGTGAAGAGGGACGTGGAGTAGAAGTTCCCGGAGGACTTAAAGGCGTATGGCTTGATACTCCGATGATTGAGATTCTTGGCGGGGAAGGAACTATCGAAAAGAGAATTCCGGCAATGTTCCGTATGTACATGAACTATGGCATTGATATGAGAAAAGTTCCGATTGTTATTTATCCGACACTTCATTACCAGAACGGTGGTCTTGAGATCGACGGAGACGGATTTACAAAAGAAATCCCGAACCTTTTAGTTGCCGGAGAAGCAGCCGGCGGAATCCACGGAAGAAACAGACTGATGGGTAACTCTCTTCTGGATGTAATCGTATTTGGAAGAAATGCAGGTAAGAAAGCCGCAGCTAAATGCAAAAACGTAGAGCTTGGAGAAATGAACCTTGACCATATCTACAAATATGCAGAAGAACTGAAAGAGGCAGACGTACATACGGATAAAGTATCTCCATTACTGCTTCCGAAATATGCCCGCCACGAGAGATAATCTGTATTAGAAAGAACAGTGTAGATTAAAGACATAAGATTCATACTTCTGTATTAATCTGGAATGATGAAATTTTAAAGATAATGTTGATATCTACAGTAAGAAAATATAATATTATACATAGGTTCCGGGGAAGTTTCCCGGAATCTGTTGAAAAAGGCTAACCATATCAGAAAGGAGCTCATACATATGCGTGAGATAGAAGTAAGCAGACTTACAGATGTCATTGAAAAGCTCTGTATCGAAGCCAACGAGCATCTTCCGGAAGATGTAAAATGCGCGATCAAAACCTGTCGTGCATGTGAAGACGGAGAGATTGCCAAAGGTGTACTTGATAATATTATTGAGAATTTTGAAATTGCCGATAACGAAAACGTACCGATCTGCCAGGATACAGGAATGGCATGCGTCTTCCTTGAAATCGGACAGGATGTACATTTCGTTGGTGGAAACCTTGAAGACGCCATTAATGAAGGTGTACGCCGCGGATATGACAAAGGATATTTAAGAAAATCTGTAGTAAAAGATCCGGTACGTCGTGGAAACACAGGTGACAATACACCGGCTATGATTTACACAGAAATCGTTCCTGGAGATCAGGTAAAGATTACAGTTGGCCCGAAAGGTTTCGGAAGCGAAAACATGAGCCAGATCCGTATGTTCAAACCATCTGCAGGTTTACAGGGTATCAAAGACTTTATTCTCGAAGTGGTAGAGACAGCAGGTCCTAACCCATGTCCTCCAATGGTAGTTGGCGTTGGTATTGGCGGAACTTTTGATAAATGTGCACTTCTCGCAAAGAAAGCTCTTATGAGACCATTAGATTCCCAGAATCCGGATCCATTCTATGCAGATCTTGAGAAAGAGATGCTTGAAAAAGTAAACAAACTTGGAATCGGACCACAGGGATTTGGCGGAAAGACAACAGCAATCGGTCTGAATATCGAGACAATGCCGACTCATATTGCCGGTATGCCATGTGCAGTAAATATCAACTGTCATGTAACCCGTCATAAAACGGAGGTGATCTAAGATGGAAAGAAAGAAAATTACACTTCCACTTACAAGAGAGCTGGCAAAAACTCTCCACGCAGGTGATCAGGTATTATTAACCGGAACAATTTATACATCACGTGATGCAGGACATAAGAGAATGTGTGAGGCTCTTGCCAAAGGCGAAAAAATCCCATTTGATCCTACAGATGCGACCATCTACTATGTAGGACCTACTCCTGCAAAACCAGGTGCAGTTATCGGTTCCGCAGGCCCTACAACCAGCGGACGTATGGATGCATATGCACCAACTATGATGTCTGTCGGAGCAAGAGGAATGATCGGTAAAGGTGCCCGCCTTCCGGAAGTAGTAGACGCTATGAAGAAATATAATGGCGTATACTTCGGAGCTATCGGCGGCGCAGGTGCACTTCTTGCTAAATGTATCAAGAAAGCAGAGCTTATCGCATATGAAGATCTCGGCGCAGAAGCACTTCGTAAATTATATGTAGAGGATATGCCTCTTGTAGTTATCATTGACTCAGAAGGTAATAACCTTTATGAAATGGGAAAAGCCGATTACCTTAAAGAGCATGGAGATAAATAATCGGACGGATACTATAATGAAACAAAAACGGCTGTAAACATTCAATGATTTTACAGTTACAGATAACTTCCATATGCTGTAATATACAGTGTATGGAAGTTGCTTTATACAATAAAAGATGCTAGGGACAAAAGGTCTTTTGCCCCTGACTTGATATCTACGAATTGCTCCGCTGCAAAGCAGCTCCCACAATTCTCATAAAATATGACTGTTTTATATTGGGTTTTTAAGTCAATGCTTATAGGACATGTTTTTTTAGTTACTGAATCGTTACTGAATTTTCCGCAGAGTATAGTAAAGCTTAATATATAATATTCATATATACGACAATACGAATTATATCTTTTACATTTAACCTACAAACGTATAACATAAATAAACGGTAAAAGAATAAAGGTCGCTGTGAAACAGTGGCAAATAAACTTGAACGGGGTAAATCATGAAAGATCATAATCATCACGACATACAGATGTCGGAGGCTTTTTTAAACAGTGCCTTTCTGGCTTTGTCAGGAGGATTTCAGGATGCTTATACCTATAATGCCAGAGATGAGGTATTCTGTAATGCCCAGACAGGAAACGTAGTACTTATGAGCCAGCATTTTATGGCAGGGCAGTGGATGGCAGGATTGAGTTATTTCTTTCCTATCATTTTCTTTGCTTTGGGTGTATGGGTTGCCGAGAAAATACAGGGAAAATTTAAATATGCCAGGAAACTTCACTGGAGACAGGGAATCCTTGCAGCAGAAATCCTGATTTTATTTATTGTTGGCTTTATCCCTACCGAATATAATATGTTGGCAAACGCAATGGCATCTTTTGCCTGTGCGATGCAGGTACAGTCCTTCCGAAAAGTAAACGGATATTCCTATGCAAGCACTATGTGCATTGGAAACCTTCGCAGTGGTACAGCGGCTTTATCCGGATACTTCCGTGAAAAGAAGCCGAAACAGATGGAGCAGGCGATGTATTATTTTGGAATCATCTTTATGTTTGCACTGGGAGCCGGTATCGGTGGAAATCTCTCCATCCATTTCGGAACAAGAATGATCTGGGTATCCTGTGTGTTCCTTACGATAAGTTTTCTCTTAATGTTCGTCGAAAAATATAAACGTTTTCACGAGGAACATGAACATAAGACTATTTAACCAAATCAGACCAAATAACAAAAGCGGATGATTTTATCCGCCTGACAATTCAAAAAGTATACAAGCGAAAACGCTGTCCCATGGAAAGAACTTCCGAGACAGCGTTTTCGCTTTTTTTCTAAAAATTCAACCAAATCTGCGAAGCAGTTATTGATGCAGTTTAAATAACAAAATAATATTGAGAAATTTAGTTCAATTCAAGGTCTTCCAGTTCCTTTGCAGGAAGTTTCTCGGTGGAAGAAGCAAGATAGCTCTTTAATGCTTTGGAAGCTTTTGCAAACGGTGCATTTGTTCCGGCACCACCCATGCATCCTCCCGGACAGGCCATGCCTTCGATCATACATCCATTTAACTTGCCAACCTTTGCGAGTGTCAACATCTTTTTACATTCTGCAAGACTCTCTGCATGTTCAATATGTACCGGTACATCCGGATAGTATTCCTTGAGACATGCCTCGATTGCTCCGGCAACACCTCCGGCAACTGCATATCCACGTCCGGCGGCAGTAGCATTATGAAGACTTGCAGATGGCTCTATTTCAGCTGGATTGATTTCTTTTGCATCAAAAAGTCCCCACAATTCTTCAAACGTAATAACAAAATCAACATCACTTCGAACAGAAGTACGCATTGCTTCCAATTTTTTGGCTGCGCAAGGTCCGATGAATACGACTTTTGCATTCGGATGCTCTTTTTTGACACTTCTTGCGGTTGCCACCATCGGAGTCAGTTCTCTGGAAATATTGTCGATCATTGCAGAGAACTGCTTCTTGGCAAGCATAGACCAGGAAGGACAGCAGGAAGTAAGTAAAAACGGAAGATGTCCGGTAGCCACTTCATTCGCATAATGATGCGCCTCGCTGATTGCACCGATATCTGCACCAAGTGCAACTTCATATACATCGGTAAAACCAAGTGCCGCTAAAGCTGCATGGAACTTTCCAGGTGTCACGTCATCACCAAACTGACTGATATAAGCAGGTGCAACTTCAGCAATAATTTCATTTCCCTCACGAAGCGCATGCGCAAGCTGGAAAATCTGAGATTTATCAGAAATAGCTCCGAAAGGACAGCTTACCATACACATACCACAGGAAACACATTTGCTCTGGTTAATCTGTGCACGTCCCTGTTCATCGCTTTCAATAGCTTTTACACCACAGGCGCGTTCGCATGGACGTTCTTTATGGGCAATGGCATCATATGGACAGACAGACTTGCATTTTCCGCATTTAATGCACTTCGACTGATCGATATGTGACTTACCATTTACCATGGAAATCGCACCCTTAGGACAGACCTGCATACATGGATGAGCAACACATCCTCTGCACATATTGCTGACTTCGTACATATTAGACGGACAGGCTGAGCATGCAGAAGGAATCACCTGCATAAGCGGCGGTTCATAATATTTCTCATCGATGTTAGAAGCCTCAACTCCGGCAGTCAGATGAACAGCTTTGTTTTCAGGACGTAAAGAAAGTCCCATTGCCAGTCGCACACGCTCGCTGGCTACGGCACGTTCACGGTAAATACTTTCACGATACTGTGCACGCTCTTGTACGATATTATAAGGAATTGCCTCAATATCGTGGATCAGAGATGCATCTGTAGACTGAAAGCCAAGCTTTGCAACTTCTGCAAAAATCTTACGCCGGATCTGTTTTACGGGTGTGTCAAGAGTTCTCATATTTTGTTAATCTCCTATTATATTTATTTCCGCGCTTTTTCTACACTAAAAATATATCAAATAATGGTAAAAATGTCATGTTTTTTATTTAACACACCTGTTAAAGAAATTGCTTTTCAATTCCAAACATTAACGAACAATATAAATCTATAAAAGATAATAGTAAATAAATTTCAGAAAATTGCAAAAATGATATTGTGTAAATTAACCATATATTGTATAATGTCAGCAGCACATATGTTGAAAATAACTAAAGCTGCGTGGGAATCAAAAAACATATTTTTAAGGAGGGAACCGAATGTTAGACCAGTCTTATTACAGAAAAGCGGATGAGATTATCGAGCACTACGGACGTACAGCGGCATCGCTGATTCCGATCATGCAGGATATTCAGGCAGAATACCGTTACCTGCCGGGAGAACTGCTGACTTATGTAGCTGCCGAAATCGGAGTAAAAGAGGCTAAGGCCTACAGTGTCGCTACATTCTATGAGAACTTTTCCTTTGAGCCGAAAGGAAAATATATCATTAAAGTGTGTGATGGAACAGCCTGTCACGTAAGAAAGTCTATGCCTGTTAAAGAGGCCCTGATGAAAGAACTGGGACTGAGCCACAAGAAACATACAACAGACGATATGCTTTTTACGGTAGAAACTGTATCCTGTCTTGGTGCCTGCGGACTTGCACCGACAATGACTGTTAATGACGAAGTACACCCGAAGATGACTCCTGAGAAAGCTGTTGAACTTTTGAATGAATTGAGAGGTGAGTGCGTATGAGTATTAAGAGCAGGGAAGACCTGTTAAATAAACAGGCAGAGGTAAATGAGCAGATCAAATCTTACACCTGTCGAGTTCTTGTCTGTTCTGGTACAGGATGTATCGCATCCGGAGCTCAGAAAATTTATGACGAAATGGCAAGGCTTTGTGAAGACATTGATGGTGTTACTGTAGAAATGCAGAAAGATGTGCCACATGTAGGCGTAATAAAAACAGGATGCCAGGGCTTATGCGAACTTGGACCTTTAATGAGAATTGAACCTTATGATTATCAGTACGTTCATGTACAGCCTGAAGACTGTAAGGAAATCGTAGAGAGGACTGTACTGGAAGGCAAACCGGTAGAGAGACTGTTTTATCGTGATCATGATACTGTCTGTCCACATCCGGATGATATTCCTTTCCTGAATCAGCAGACCCGTATCGTTCTTGAGAATTGTGGTAAGATCGATGCAGAATCTATCGAGGAATATATTGCTGTCGGTGGCTATCAGGCACTTGCAAAAGTAATAGGAAGCATGTCTCCTCAGGAAGTTATTGATGAAGTTACCAGGTCAGGTCTTCGTGGCCGTGGTGGTGCCGGATTCCCGGCCGGTAAGAAATGGTCCCAGGTTGCCCGTCAGGCAGAAAAGACCCGTTATGTGGTATGTAATGGTGATGAAGGTGACCCTGGTGCATTTATGGATGGTTCCGTAATGGAAGGCGATCCATATAAGATGATTGAAGGTATGACGATTGCAGCTTATGCAGTAGGCGCAGAGAATGGATATATTTATGTTCGTGCGGAATATCCGCTTTCTGTAAAGAGACTGAGAATGGCAATTGAACAGGCCGAAAAATATGGTCTGTTAGGTGATAACATTTTAGATTCCGGTGTAAATTTCCATTTACATATCAACAGAGGTGCCGGAGCTTTCGTATGTGGTGAAGGATCTGCCCTTACTGCATCCATCGAAGGAAACAGAGGCATGCCACGTGTAAAACCACCTCGTACAGTAGAGAAAGGTTTATGGGGCAAGCCTACTGTTCTTAATAACGTAGAAACTTATGCTAATGTACCAAAGATCATTCTTGAGGGAGCCAACTGGTTCCGTACGATCGGTACAGAAGGAAGTCCGGGAACCAAGACATTCTCACTGACCGGTTCTATCGAGAATACAGGCCTGATCGAAGTTCCAATGGGAACTACGCTTCGCCATATTATCTATGATATCGGCGGCGGCTTAAAGAGTGGTGCGGCATTTAAGGGTGTTCAGATCGGTGGTCCGTCCGGCGGATGCCTGATCCTTGATCAGCTGGATGCACCTCTTGATTTTGATTCTGTAAAGAAATTAGATGCAATCATGGGCTCCGGTGGTCTGGTAGTTATGGACGAGAATACCTGTATGGTAGAGGTTGCCAGATTCTTTATGAACTTTACTCAGCGTGAGAGCTGCGGTAAATGTGTTCCATGTCGTGAAGGCACCAAGCGTATGCTTGAGATCCTTGAGAGAATTGTTGCCGGAAAAGGCGAGATGTCTGATCTGGATGAACTGGAAGAACTTGCAAATATGGTTCAGAATATGGCTCTGTGTGGCCTTGGCAAGAGTGCGCCTCTTCCTGTTATCAGTACTCTCAAACGTTTCCGTGATGAATATGAGGAACATATCCTTGATAAGAAATGCCGTGCAAAAGTATGTACAGCACTTCGTCAGTTCCACATTAATCCTGAATTCTGTATCGGCTGTGGTAAATGCGCGAAGAACTGCCCGGCGGGAGCTATTTCAGGTAAGATCAAACATCCACATCACATTAATAACGATATCTGTATCAAGTGCGGTGCATGTAAAGATAACTGTAACTTTGATGCTGTATACGTGGAAGCATAGAAGGGAGGATACACTATGGGCCATATGATAATTGACGGTAGAAAGGTAGAATTTACCGATGAAAAAAATGTCCTGTCTGTCATCCGCAAGGCAGGAATCAATATTCCGACACTGTGCTACCACTCAGAGGTATCCACTTTCGGTGCCTGCCGTTTATGTACAGTAGAAGACGACAGAGGCAAAACTTTTGCATCCTGTTCAGAAGAACCACGAGACGGAATGGTAATCTATACGAATTCCGGACGTATCAAAAAATACAGAAAACTGATTGTTGAACTGCTTCTGGCAGCCCACTGCCGCGACTGTACAACCTGTGTTAAGAGCGGTGAATGTATTTTACAGGAACTGGCACATCGTCTGGGTGTACAGAATATTCGTTTTGAGAATACCAGAGAACATCATGAACTGGATACAAGTTCTCCGTCTCTGGTACGTGATCCGAACAAATGTATTCTCTGTGGTGACTGTGTGCGTGCCTGCGAGGAGCTTCAGGGAATCGGTGCTTTAGGTTTCGCATTCCGTGGAACAGAAGCTATGGTAATGCCTGCATTTAATAAGAAAATTGCAGAAACAGAGTGCGTAAACTGTGGACAGTGTCGTGTATTCTGCCCGACTGGTGCAATTTCCATTAAAACGCATATGGATGAGGCCTGGGAGGCACTTGCTGATCCAAATATCCGTGTAGTTGCACAGGTTGCTCCGGCGGTACGTGTAGCGGTAGGCGACCACTATGGACTTACCAAAGGTAAGAGTGTAATGGGTAAGATTGTTAATGCGCTTCACAGAATGGGATTTGATGAAGTTTATGATACTTCTTTCAGTGCTGACCTTACTATCATGGAAGAAAGTGCCGAATTCCTCGACCGGATTAAGAAAGGCGAGAAACTTCCTCTTCTTACATCCTGCTGTCCTGCATGGGTAAAATTTATTACAGACCAGTACAAAGATTACATTCCAAATCTTTCTACATGCCGTTCCCCACAGGGAATGCTTTCTGCAGTAATCAAAGAATATTTCCGTGAACCGGAACATGCAGCAGGCAAGAAGACTGTTATGATTTCTATTATGCCATGTACAGCAAAGAAAGCAGAAGCAATCCGTCCGAACAGCTTTACAGATGGCGAACAGGATACAGATATTGTTATCACAACTACAGAATTACTCCGTATGATCGATAACTTCGGTATTGATTTTGCAGCTCTCGATCCGGAAGCATGTGATATGCCATTCGGATTCGGATCCGGCGGTGGTGTTATCTTTGGCGTTACCGGTGGTGTTACAGAGGCAGTACTTCGTCGACTCACACCAGATCACAGCAAAGAATCCATGCATGAAATTGCTGAATGCGGCGTTCGTGGAGACGATGGTATCAAGGAATTTACAGTTCCATATGAGGGTATGAATCTCAATATCTGCGTTGCCAGCGGTCTTGCAAACGCAAGAAAAGTTATGGATCAGGTTAAGAATGGAGAGAAAGAATATCATCTGATCGAAGTTATGGCATGTCGTCGTGGATGTATCATGGGTGGCGGACAGCCGACAAGAGCCGGTGACAGAACGAAGTTCTTAAGAGCTAAGGGGCTGTATAATGCAGATAATACTACTATTATCAAGAAATCCGATGAGAATCCGTTAGTTCTCGAACTCTACAACGGATTGCTTAAAGGTAAAGAACATCATTTGCTGCACAATGATTCTTATTGATAGAAGAAATTTTGACTTAATATCTGATGCCATAGTGTATTATGCTAGTATAGCAGGCTGTATGTTTGAATATACTGAAATTTAAGGTTACCGGGCACAGAATGAACAGTAACAATTTAAGAGAGCAGGTCCTGCATTGTTTTGTAAGCAATGCAAGGCCTGTTTTTATAGGAATAACAGGAAGTCCTTCTGCATATTTTATAGCAATACATGAACGTTATGTGTAAATATGCAAGGGGGCTATTTTTATGGAAAATTTTCAGGTGTACCGTGATATTCAGGCCCGCACCGGGGGCGATATATACATAGGGGTCGTAGGACCTGTCCGTACAGGAAAATCTACTTTTATACGCAGATTTATGGAAGTCGTGGCATTACCGCAGATGTCAGAGAGTCGTCAGGCAGAAATCAGGGATCAGCTTCCATTGAGCGGATCAGGAAAGATCATTACTACCGTAGAAACAAAATTTATTCCCAAAGAAGCAATTCCCATCACTCTTGGGGAAGACCAGAAAGTAAAGATACGCCTGATCGACAGCGTGGGATTTCTGGTAAAAGACGCCTCCGGACATACTGAAGAGGGCAAAGAGCGAATGGTAAAAACTCCCTGGTTTGAACAGGCAATTCCATTTCGGGAAGCGGCCCGTATCGGAACTCAGAAAGTAATTGAAGAACATTCCACGATAGGAATCGTAATTACGTCCGATGGAAGTTTCGGTGAACTGCCAAGAGAAAATTTTGTGGAAGCAGAAGAGAAGACGATACAAGAACTAAAAAAACAGCAGAAACCATTTATTGTCCTGGTCAATTCGCAGATGCCGTATAAAGATGAGGCTTTAAAGACAGCAGAAGAAATTCAGCAAAAACATCAGGTCACTGCTTTAACAGTAAACTGCGATCAGTTAAGAAAAGAGGATATCACCCGTATTTTGGAAAAAGTTTTATATGAATTTCCAGTTAGCCAGATTCAGTTTTTCATCCCGCGATGGGTAGAAATGCTCCCGATGGATCACGAGTTAAAACAACAGCTTCTTACCCAGATCAGGGAGAAAATGAAGCAAATGCAGCATATTCGTGATATCACAAAGGAATTTATACAATTATCAGGACCATATGTGCAGGATTCACTTCTGGAAGATGTGGGATTATCTGATGGAACAGTAAAAGTCAGAATACGAATCAAGGATGAATATTATTACCAGATGCTCAGTCAGATGAGTGGAATTAAAATGGAAAGCGAGTATGAATTAATCCATACTATGCGGGAACTGGTACATATGAAAGAAGAGTATGTGAAAGTACAGGCAGCACTGGAATCCGTACGGGGAACCGGGTACGGAGTAGTTGTTCCAAATCTGGATGAAATTGAAATCGCGCAGCCGGAAGTGATCAGACAGGGAAATAAATATGGAGTGAAAATAAAATCCAAGAGCCCGTCCATTCATATGATCAGGGCAAACATAGAAACAGAAATTGCTCCGATCGTAGGAACAGAGCAGCAGGCAAAAGATCTGATAAAATATATTGATGAGGGAAGCCAGCGAGGAGAGAGTATCTGGGAAACAAATATTTTCGGTAAATCCATTGAGCAGCTGGTGCAGGATGGTATCCGAAGCAAAATAACAGCAATCAGTGAGGAAAGCCAGGTAAAACTTCAGGATACCATGCAGAAAATTGTCAATGACAGTAAGGGCGGACTTGTTTGTATTATTATATAAATATAGCATATTTAATCGGATATTCGCAATCCGCTTTCGCTACTTGCTCATAACCAAATAACTGCTTCGCAGTTTATCAGAAGGGGCTTGTACCCCTTCTGATACAAGCAAGTCCCCACCCACTGCTTATTGCTCTTCGCAATTGAAGCAGGGGACTTACTTGATTTGGTTAAAAAGCTTATATAAAAGCAATAGACCTATAACTTGTCAGAAGATATGAATTATGACAACTTGAAGGAAAAGCAGATTAGGTTACTGCATCAATAGATAGTTGATTCGTATCTCCTGAATCCGAGCTTTTATTACCTTCAATAACAACCTTATTAGGGAGGCATACGATAGTGCCTCCTTTTTCGTCGATTGATTTCTGCTTCATACATAAATGATCCGGACAGTCAGCCGAGAGCATGTATGCCTTTCCATCTTTAATTTCGCATACGTTAGTATCATTGATTTTAATAATCTGATCTTTTGACAAAGAATAAGTACCGTATTCCTGCCCATCTACTGTGATTTTAATAGATCCATGCCTGCCTTTATTTACAAAAGACATACCACCCCACAACGCAAGTGCCAGAATAAGAATAGCACTTATAAAAATGATTTCTTTTTTCTTCAAGATTTTTACCATCTTTCTCAATTTTTTATGACTGCATCATAACATGAACAAAAAATAATAGCAACTGACTTCTGTTTGTGGTATGGTTATTTATAGACTGATAAGAAAAAGGAGAGGTTTTTATGGGAAAATATATTATGGCGCTGGATGCCGGAACAACCAGCAACCGGTGCATTTTATTCAATGAAAAAGGAGAACGCTGCAGTGTAGCCCAGAGAGAATTCACACAGTATTTTCCAAAACCAGGCTGGGTAGAACATGACGCAGATGAAATATGGGCCAGTATGCTTGGTGTTGCTGTAGAGGCAATGACTAAGATCGGAGCAGATGCCTCACAGATTGCAGCCATCGGAATTACTAATCAACGTGAGACGGCAATCGTATGGGATAAGAATACCGGAGTACCTGTCTATCATGCTATTGTATGGCAGTGCCGCAGAACGTCAGAATACTGTGACTCACTGAAAGCTAAAGGATTAACTGAGAAATTCCGTAAAAAAACCGGGCTGGTAATAGATGCTTATTTCTCAGCAACCAAAATAAAATGGATTCTTGACCATGTGGATGGAGCCAGGGAGAAGGCAGAAAAGGGAGAGCTTTTATTCGGCACAGTAGAAACCTGGCTGATCTGGAAACTGACAAAGGGAAAAGTACATGTTACCGATTATTCCAATGCCTCAAGAACGATGCTGTTTAACATTAATACTTTGCAATGGGATCAGGAGATCCTTGATGAACTTGGTATTCCTAAATCCATGCTTCCGAAACCAATGCCGTCCAGCTGCATTTATGGAAAATCAGATCCGTCAGTTTTTGGAGGGGCAATTCCGATTGCCGGGGCAGCAGGTGACCAGCAGGCAGCTTTATTTGGACAGACATGCTTTAGCGCGGGTGAAGCAAAAAATACTTATGGCACCGGTTGTTTTCTTTTGATGAATACAGGAGACAAACCAGTATTTTCAGAAAATGGCCTTGTAACTACAATTGCCTGGGGACTGAATGGAAAAGTCACTTATGCCCTGGAAGGTTCTATTTTTGTTGCAGGTGCTGCAATTCAATGGTTGCGTGACGAATTAAAAGTAATCGATTCTTCCGAAGATTCAGAATATATGGCAAATAAAGTATCAGATACGCATGGCTGTTATGTAGTACCGGCATTTACCGGACTGGGAGCACCTCACTGGGATCAGTATGCAAGGGGAACTATCGTAGGAATTACCCGCGGTGTAAATAAATATCACATCATTCGTGCAACTCTGGAATCTATTGCCTACCAGGTAAATGATGTATTAAATGCCATGAAAGCAGATTCAGGTATCAATCTGGCTTCTTTGAAAGTAGATGGCGGAGCCAGTGCCAACAATTTCCTGATGCAGACACAGGCCGATATTATCAATGCACCAGTCAACCGCCCATGCTGTGTGGAAACAACTGCAATGGGGGCAGCTTATCTGGCCGGACTGGCAGTAGGTTATTGGAGCAGTAAGGAAGAAGTGCGTAAAAACTGGTCCATTGATCAGAAATTTTATCCATCTATCACAGATGAAACCAGACAGCAGAAGATAAAAGGATGGAATAAGGCGGTAAAATATTCTTATGGATGGGCTCGTGATGAATAATTAAGTCAATCGGATATTCGCAATTGAAGCAGGGGACTTACTTGATTTGGTTAAATCAAGTCCCAACATTTTATCAGTGTACCTAAATAAAATTCAGCGTATTGACAACCTTACAGAGATGGTGGTACGGTAATACAGTAATTCCGGTGCGAACCGAACAAAAGTACATAAGAATATTGAGGTGCGAAAAAATGCAGGAAATGAAACCAATCAAAGAAGGTAAAGTACGTGAGATTTATGACAACGGTGACAGCCTGATCATGGTTGCAACAGACCGCATCAGCTGCTTTGATGTTATCCTGAATAACCAGGTAACAAAGAAAGGAACTGTACTGACTCAGATGTCCAAATTCTGGTTTGATATGACAGAAGATATTCTGCCGAACCATATGATTTCTGTAGATGTAAAAGATATGCCTGAATTCTTCCAGCAGGAGAAATTTGATGGAAATAGTATGATGTGCCGTAAGCTTGAGATGCTGCCAATCGAATGTATCGTACGTGGTTACATTACCGGAAGCGGCTGGGAAAGCTACAAGAAAACCGGTAAAGTCTGTGGTATTGAGTTACCGGAAGGCCTGAAAGAATCAGACAAACTTCCTGAGCCTATCTATACTCCGTCTACAAAGGCAGAGATTGGTGATCATGATGAAAATATTTCCTATGAGCAGAGTATTGCTCACCTTGAGAAATATTTCCCGGGAAGAGGAGAAGAATTAGCTGCAAAACTTCGTGATAATACCATTGCACTTTACAAGAAATGTGCAGAATATGCATTAAGCAAAGGAATTATCATCGCAGATACCAAATTTGAGTTTGGACTGGATGAAGAGGGAAATATGGTAATCGGTGATGAGATGCTTACACCTGACAGCTCTCGTTTCTGGCCGGCAGAAGGCTATGAACCAGGACATGGACAGCCGTCCTTTGACAAACAGTTTGCCCGTGACTGGCTGAAAGCAAATCCGGACAATAACTGGACTCTTCCGCAGGATATCGTAGATAAGACGATTGAAAAATATCTTCAGAGTTACGAAATGCTTACTGGTAAGAAATTAGCCTGATTATTTATTCGTATATTCTGGCGGGAAACAAATATATGATTTTGTAAATACTGTTATCTGAATGTAATAACCTCGGATAGCAGTATTTTTTTGGTTACTGTTCACTCCGTTCTCAGTAACACGCTTCGCGATGCACAGAATTTATGCTATTCGCATAAATTCGCGCGGTATGTCTCGGGATTTTGGCATTCTCATGCCAAAACACCTCGCGGGATAGTGTCGTGTGAACAGTAACTTTTTTTGTAAAAAATCAATAAAAATATAGAAATCAATTGACATTTTTGATACAATTCATGTATAAGCAGTAAAAAGAAGCATATTTTGCTGATTATCTTACAAACTTATAGATGAGGGAGAGAAAGTTTATGAAGACACTGAAAAAACTCTTTTTTGTTTTATTAATGATGGGCATTTTAACTGTGCCTGTATTTCAGGTGCAGGCTACAGAAAATGATGTTCTGGTTACCGAGCAGCCTTCGCCAACACCATCAGCTGTTCCAATAAGAGAACTGGTTACAAAAGGTAATAAAATATATTACTACTATAAGGGAAAAATGGTAAAAAACACATGGAAACGATATAATGGTTACAAATATTATTTCGGAGCCAATGGGAATGCCGTTCGTGGTGGTCAGCGAATCAATAATGTAGTCTATGTTTTTGATGAAAAAGGACGCTTATTTGAAAATAAAGAAAACAGAATCGTAAAATCCGGATCTAATCGTTACCATATAAGTACAAAACATGGCCGCGCCACAATTGGATACTTCATATATAAAAACAATTTATATTATGCAGACCCTAAAGGAAGATTGTATCAAAACAAATCCAGACAAAACGGTCAACTTTATTTCACCAGTTCCGGTGCTGCAAGAAAAGACTATAATGCGCTATTAAAAATGCGTGTCATGAAAATAGTTGCATCAATTACAAACTCAAGTATGAGCCAGAGTCAGAAACTTTATGCATGTTGGAAATACGTTGTTTATGGCGGCTTTTATTATGGTGGCCCGGATCCTAATCTTTACCAGAGTGGATGGGCACGTAGTGAAGCACTGCGAATGTTTAGTACAGGTTATGGCAATTGTTATGGATTTTCCTGTATTTTTGCAGCCCTTGCACGTGAGGTAGGATATACTCCATATATGGTTTGCGGCAGAGTACCCGGAAGCAGAGATGGAGCGGCAGATGGGTTTACACGCCATTGCTGGGTAGAAATAAATGGCCTTTACTATGATCCGGAGGCTCAGTATGCAGGATGGATGACTGGAGTTTATGGATACGACTATTATCCGATCAGTCATCAGATTCAGAGAGTTGTAAATTTCTGTACATATTAATTTTGAAAATTATCTGAGAAAATTTCTGAAATGAGGTGTTTCTATGGCGAGCAGAATTGCGGTGATTGGAATTATAGTTGAAGAACCTGATTCTGTGAAAGAGCTGAATCAGATTCTTCACGAATATAGTGAATATATCATAGGAAGAATGGGAATCCCATACAGACAGCGTGGTGTTAATATTATCAGCGTGGCGATGGATGCACCCCAGGATATGATTAATGCAATGACAGGAAAAATCGGGCGGCTTGCAGGGATTTCTGCAAAAACAGTTTGCTCAAAAAAGGCAGAAAACATATAACAAGAGGGGGATTACATAGTGTCGGCAGATTTAAAAATGTTAGAGAGTATCCAAAATACGCAAAGTATTTCAAGGGAAGAATTAGGCGCGATTTTACAGACACAAGATTCCTTTCTGATACAGGAACTTCATAAAAAGGCACAGCAGACAGCGACACAGATCTATGGAAATAAAATATATATCCGCGGTCTGATTGAATTTACTAATTATTGTAAAAATAACTGCTATTACTGTGGAATCCGCAACGGCAATACAAAAGCCGACAGATATCGCCTTACAACAGAACAGATTCTATCCTGTTGTAAAACCGGATGGAACCTGGGATTTCGTACATTTGTATTACAGGGAGGAGAGGATCCTTATTATACAGATGTGAAAATCTGCCAGATCGTTCAGGAAATTAAATCAAAATATCCGGACTGTGCAGTAACCTTATCCATTGGTGAGAAGAGCGAAGAAAGTTATCAGGCATATTTTAATGCCGGAGCTGACAGATATCTGTTAAGGCACGAAACTGCAGATGAAGAACATTACAGAAAACTCCATCCACAACAGATGTCTTTAAACAACAGAAAAAACTGCCTGAAAGTTCTGAAAAAAATCGGCTATCAGACCGGTTGCGGATTTATGGTAGGATCACCGGGACAAACGGTAGACACCCTTTATCAGGATCTTCTGTTTATTAAAGAATTGAAACCTGAAATGGTTGGCATCGGACCTTTTATTCCTCATAAGGATACTCCGTTTGCAGATCAGCCTGCAGGGACACTGAATCTGACATTGAGATTATTGTCAATTATCAGACTGATTCACCCACATGTTCTTCTGCCAGCGACAACTGCACTTGGAACAATTGATTCTAAAGGAAGAGAGAAGGGAATTCTGGCTGGCGGAAACGTCGTAATGCCTAACCTTTCTCCGGTTAATGTCAGAGATAAATACAAACTTTATGATAACAAAATCTGCACCGGTGACGAAGCAGCAGAATGTAAGGCCTGTATGGCAGCAAGAATGAAGAGCATTGGTTATGAAGTAGTGACGGACAGAGGCGATTATAAGGTCTGAATGTAAAGCTGATTTTTCTGAAGTTCCAGAATGCTTTACAAAAAGAGTCACTTCTGAATAACTTAAGCATCCGCAGTATGCGGAATATAAAACTGAATATAGAAAAATAAAAACTAATCGGAAAGCAGTTGATAAGAAAGCTCCTGACCGAAAAGAAAGGAAAAAAGCCTATGTATAATCCAAAATCATTAAAAGCAGAAGAATTCATTTCCGACGAGGAAATCCGGGAAACCCTTGCCTACGCTGACGCAAACAAGGAGAATGTGGAACTGATCGATCAGATTCTTGCGAAAGCAAAAGAATGTAAAGGTCTTACGCACAGAGAAGCGTCTGTTCTTCTTGCCTGTCCAATTCCTGAGAAAATTCAGGAGATGTATGATCTGGCAGCGGAAATCAAGAAAGAATTCTACGGAAACAGAATTGTTTTGTTTGCGCCTCTGTATCTGTCTAACTATTGTGTAAATGGCTGTGTATACTGCCCGTATCATAAGAAAAACCAGCACATTGCCCGTAAGAAATTAACACAGGAAGAAATTGTAAAAGAAGTTACCGCATTGCAGGATATGGGACATAAGCGACTCGCTATTGAAGCGGGTGAAGATCCGCTCAATAACCCGATTGAATATATTCTGGAATGTATCAAAACGATCTATAGTATCAAACATAAAAATGGTGCGATCCGTCGTGTAAATGTAAATATCGCGGCTACAACAGTAGAAAATTACCGTAAATTAAAAGAAGCCGGAATCGGTACTTACATTCTTTTCCAGGAAACATATCATAAAGAAAGCTATGAAAAACTTCATCCAACAGGGCCAAAACATAACTATGCATATCACACAGAGGCAATGGACCGCGCGATGGAAGGTGGCATTGATGATGTCGGTTTAGGTGTATTGTTCGGACTGGAACTTTACAGATATGAATTTGCAGGACTTCTGATGCATGCGGAACATCTGGAAGCAGTTCATGGTGTAGGACCGCATACGATTAGTGTGCCACGTATCAAACATGCGGATGACATTGATCCGTCTGCATTTGACAACAGTATCAGCGACGAGATTTTTGCAAAAATCTGTGCACTGATCCGAATCTCTGTTCCATATACAGGTATGATTATTTCAACAAGAGAGAGTCAGGCTGTTCGTGAGAAAGTTCTTCCTTTGGGTGTTTCTCAGATTAGTGGAGCTTCAAGAACCAGTGTCGGTGGATATGATAAGCCTGAAACGGAAGATGAGATTACATCTGCTCAGTTTGATGTCAGCGATCAGCGCACGCTTGATGAGATCGTAAACTGGCTGATGAATATGGGAGACATCCCAAGCTTTTGTACTGCCTGTTACAGAGCCGGAAGAACCGGTGACCGTTTTATGTCATTGTGCAAAAGTAAACAGATTTCAAACTGCTGTCATCCAAATGCCTTGATGACTTTAATGGAATATTTACAGGATTATGCAAGTCCTGAAACTAAGAAAGTCGGTCTGGAACTGATTCAGAAGGAACTCGAAAATATTCCAAGTGAAAAAGTAAAGAGGCTTACAGAAGAACATCTGGCAGATATCGTAAATGGGCAGCGTGATTTCAGATTCTGACAGAAATCAGCTGCGAAACAGTTATCCAGTGTAGAGCCACGTCGCAAACGCGAATGATTTTATTCGTTTGACTTATTATATTGTGAAAGGAAAAAATATGGCTGTTACATTAAATGAAACTCCTTCTGCAAATCGTCTGCATATTGGAATCTTTGGAAAAACGAACAGCGGAAAATCTTCATTTATCAATGCGTTTTCCGGACAGAAAGTATCTATTGTAGCAGATGTTGCGGGAACTACTACGGATCCTGTATACAAGGCTATGGAAATTTACCCTCTCGGTCCCTGCGTCCTGATCGACACGGCGGGATTTGATGATAAAGGTGAGCTTGGAGCTTTACGTATCGAAAAAACAGAACTTGCAGCGCAGAAGACGGACCTGGCAATTATTCTCTTCTGTGAAGAAGAAATGTCGCAGGAATTAAAATGGTATCGTTACTTTAAAGAGAAAAATACGCCTGTGGTTCCCGTTCTCAATAAAACAGATCTGTACACGCAGGAAGAAAAAGAAAAACTTGCTCACCTGATTCAAAGGAACACAAAGGAAGAAGTCTGTCTGATCAGTGCTAAAACAGGAGAGGGAATCCGTAATTTGAAGGAACTGCTTGCCCGAAGTATTCCGGAAGGATATGGAAACAGGATGATTACCGGTGATCTGGTTGATACCGGTGACCTGGTTCTGCTTGTGATGCCACAGGACATTCAGGCACCAAAGGGGAGACTGATATTACCACAGGTGCAAACTTTAAGAGAACTATTGGACAAAAAATGTCTGGTAATGAGTGTGACAACAGATCAGTATCTGTCAGCCTTGGAAAATCTCGCAGTACCTCCGAAATTAATCATTACAGACTCGCAGGTATTTTCCTATGTATATGAAAATAAACCAAAGGAGAGTATGCTGACTTCTTTTTCAGTTCTTTTTGCAGCATACAAGGGAGATTTACCATATTATATAGAAGGCGCAAAGGCAATTGATACTCTTAATGAAAATTCACATGTTCTCATTGCAGAATGCTGTACCCATGCACCTCTGAAGGAAGATATCGGAAGAGTGAAGATTCCGCGAATGCTCAAAAAACGTTTTGGAGAGAAACTGGATGTAAGTCTGGTAAGCGGAACAGATTTTCCTGATGACCTTACTAAATATGATCTGATCATCCAATGCGGTGCCTGTATGTTTAATCGCAAATATGTAATGTACCGTATTGATAAAGCCAGAAATCAATATGTCCCAATGACGAATTATGGAATAACGATTGCTCATCTTACAGGAATTTTAGAGCACGTTGCACTTCCATAATTTGCAGAATATTTTGCAGAAAGCCTTTTTCAAACACGCTCTAAGATGAGCACCTAAAATATAATTTGCAATTGCTGAAGAGACCATTATACAAGGAAGTATGGTGGTCTTTTTGTTTATTTTATCGATCAGATAAACACGAATAATTAATTTAACCAAATCAAGTAAGTCCCCTGTTTCAATTGCGAAGAGCAATAAGCAGTGGGTGGGGACTTGCTTGTATCAGAAGGGGTACAAGCCCCTTCTGATAAACTGCGAAGCAGTTATTTGGTTATGAGCAAGTAGCGAAAGCGGATTGCGAATATCCGATTGACTAGAAGCCAGGTAAGTCCCTTGCTTCAATTACTAAGAGCAATAAATTAGTTATTTGTTGTAGAAACATATAGCAAAACGGATGGTTTTATCTCCTTAACTGCATATTTCATAGTATTTCAATATACTTTATTTTAAATACATATATTTTATTGCAATGTATTGACAAAAACGTCATGTTAGTTTATACTAACTTATAGTTAGAGATAAATAACTACTAACACTATAAGAAAGCATAACTATAATATAGCACTCATAAAATATACTAAAATCAGGAGGACAATATATGAGTATCGTAATCGTAGGTGGACATGACCGTATGGTGGCACAGTATAAGAAAATATGTAAATCTTATAAATGCAAATGCAAAGTATTCACACAGATGGAGGCAGACCTCAGTAAAAAAATAGGATGTCCGGATCTGCTCGTACTTTTTACAAATACTGTATCTCATAAAATGGTAAAGTGTGCTCTGGATGAAGTTGGTTCTTCTACAGATATCGTTCGCTGCCATACCAGCAGCGGAAATGCACTGAATGGTATTCTTGAAACACGTTGCTGCTAAGCGACGAATTGTAAAATTAATTAAGAAACCTGAAACATTGACTACTTTGCGATATCAATACTACATATCGAATGCATGAATGAAGTTTAATTATTATGCAGATTGCAGTAATATAACAACGAATAAATGAAAAATTTTATTAATGTTTACAGATGAAAAACTTTTTCAATAAAAATATCAACAAAGTTATTGACATCTAACCAAAATTAGAATACACTAACCACATGGTAAAGAAAATGTTTATCATTTATTAAATGCAAAGGAAGGGATGAAGAAATGCCGTTATCAATGGTAAATGCCGGTGAACCTTTTACAATCAAAAGGATCGGTGGCAAAGAAGAAGTTAAGAGACATCTTGAAGAGCTCGGATTTGTAGTAGGAGGAGTTGTCACAGTTGTTTCTGAGATTAACGGAAGCCTGATCGTCAATGTTAAAGAATCCAGGGTTGCCATTGGAAAAGATATGGCAAGCAAGATTATGGTCTGATCCATAATTCTTCCTGTAAAAAAGCATTAAAATTCTAGGGAAAGAAGGGAAATAAGCTTGAAGACATTAAAGGAAGTACGTGTTGGAGAGACCGTCCGGGTTCAGAAACTTACCGGCGAAGGTCCGGTCAAGAGAAGGATCATGGATATGGGAATCACTAAAGGCGTGGAAATTTATGTAAGAAAGGTTGCACCTCTGGGAGATCCTGTAGAAGTAACTGTAAGAGGATATGAATTATCCTTACGTAAAGCAGATGCCGAAATGATTGTCGTGGAATAATTTTTTTTGGCATTATGTTAGGTCTTTCTAACAATTAGTGTAATCTAATAGTTAACAAAAGCTAAGTATTAGCGATGACTAATAATTGTTGAGAGTGATATCAACAGTAGAAAGATTGGATAAAGCGGTCAAAATAATAGAGATCAAGAAATCAGAGGAGAGAGATTATGTCAGTAAAAATTGCACTCGCAGGTAATCCGAACTGCGGTAAAACGACATTATTCAATGCACTGACCGGCTCAAATCAGTTTGTAGGTAACTGGCCAGGTGTAACTGTCGAGAAAAAAGAAGGTAAACTGAAGGGACACAAAGATGTTGTCCTCACTGATTTACCTGGTATTTATTCTTTATCACCATATACACTTGAAGAAGTAGTTGCAAGAAATTACATTCTTCAGGAAAAACCGGATGCGATCATCAATATCGTTGATGGTACCAATATTGAACGTAACCTGTATCTTACAACACAGATTCTGGAACTTGGGATTCCGGTCATCATGGCAGTCAACATGATGGATATCGTTGAGAAAAACGGTGATACAATACATATTGATAAGCTGAAAAAGAAACTTGGCTGTGAAGTTGTTACTATTTCCGCTCTGAAGGGAACAGGGATCACAGAAGCCGCAAACAAGGCAGTTTCCATTGCCCAGAGCCATAAGAAAGTAACACCTGTCCATGAATTCTGTGATAAAGCAGAAGAGATTATCGGAGCAGTTGAGAATAAACTGACCGGTGTAGTACCGGAAGAACAGAAGAGATTCTTCGCGATCAAGCTTCTTGAAAGAGATGACAAGATCATTGAGCAGATGAATACATCCGTAAATGTATCTGCCGAGATCAAAGAAATGGAAAATGAGTTTGACGACGATACAGAAAGTATTATCACAAATGAGAGATATGTTTATATTTCTTCTATCATTGGTCAGTGTGTGACTAAGGCAAGAAAAGATAAGCTTTCCACATCTGATAAGATTGACCGTATCGTTACCAACAGATGGCTGGCACTGCCGATCTTTGCAGTTGTAATGTTTATTGTATATTATGTATCTGTAACTACTGTTGGTGCTTTCGTAACTGACTGGACAAACGATGTTCTGTTTGGTGAGATCATTCCTCCGGCAATTGAATCCGGACTGAATGCGATTGGCTGTGCAGCATGGTTACAGGGACTGATCCTTGACGGTATCGTAGCCGGTGTCGGAGCAGTTCTCGGTTTCGTACCTCAGATGCTTGTACTGTTTGCATTCCTTGCATTCCTTGAGTCCTGTGGTTACATGGCTCGTGTAGCATTTATCATGGACAGAATTTTCCGTAAATTCGGTCTTTCAGGTAAATCCTTCATTCCAATGCTTATCGGCAGCGGATGCGGTGTTCCCGGTGTTATGGCTTCCCGTACAATCGAGAATGACCGTGACAGAAAAATGACAATTATGACAACCACATTCGTTCCTTGCGGAGCTAAACTTCCAATCATTGCCATGATCGCAGGTGCGTTCTTCGGAAACAGCGGATGGGTTGCAACAAGTTCTTATTTTGTTGGTATCGTAGCAATTATCTGCTCCGGTATCATCTTAAAGAAAACAAAAATGTTTGCCGGTGATCCGGCTCCGTTCGTTATGGAGCTTCCTGCATACCACTGGCCAACAGTCAGCAACATCTTAAGAAGTATGTGGGAAAGAGGCTGGTCCTTCATTAAGAAAGCCGGAACAATCATCCTTCTTTCAACAATCATTCTGTGGTTCTTAATGAGCTTCGGATGGGAAGGCGGAAGCTTCGGTATGGTTGAAGAACTTAACGAGAGTATCCTTTCTAAGATCGGTACAGCAATCGCATGGATCTTTGCACCTCTTGGCTGGACAAAAGCCGGCGAAGGATGGAAGATGGCAGTTGCAGCAGTTACAGGTCTGATCGCAAAAGAGAACGTAGTAGCTACATTCGGTATGCTTTATGGATTCGCAGAAGTTGCAGAAGACGGTGCTGAGATCTGGGGTAACCTGGCAACAGCCATGACACCGATCGCAGCTTACGGCTTCCTGGTATTCAACCTTCTTTGTGCTCCTTGCTTCGCAGCTATGGGTGCGATCAAGAGAGAAATGAACAATACAAAATGGTTTTTCTTCGCAATCGGATATCAGTGTGGACTTGCATATCTTGTGTCCCTGTGTATCTACCAGATCGGTACACTGGTCACAGGCGGTGGTTTCGGTATCTGGACAGTGGTTGCATTCGCAATTATCATCGGATTTTTATATCTTCTGTTCAGACCTTATAAGGAAAGCAGCAGCCTTAATGTAAATGTAAAAGGTATGGCAAAGGCCAGATAAATAGTAAGCAAACCAGAGCCTGCGTCCTTCAGTGATGTGGGCTCTGATAAAATAATCAGTTGCAATAGTATACCTATCTATGTATCATGTGAAGTAGATATTGTACTGAGTAGAATAGATTATACTATATGGAGTAACACAAAAAGTCGGCAGGAGGTGTCGGTTATGGGAACTTTTGTTGTAGGAGCAATTTTAGTTTTGATCGTCGGACTCATTGTAAGAGGAATCGTAAAGGATAAAAAAAGCGGTAAATCATCATGTGGTGGTGACTGCAGTCATTGCAGGGGATGCCATTGATCAAAGAGCAGCCGTAATTATTTAGAAGTCTACTATCTCACAAGGATACTAAACAGTTACAAACAGACGATTAACAGGAATAAATTAAGCGGAAGGATGATGTAATTTTGGGAGCAGCAGCATTACAAAGACAAAGAAATTGTGAAGAACCCAATTACCAGAGAACCCATATGCAGAAAGATGTTGTAATCCAGGAGTTAAAAAAGCGAGGATGCAGGATTACCAAACAAAGAAGAATGTTGTTGGAAGTCATTCTTGAGAATGAGTGTTCCTGCTGTAAAGAAATTTATTACAATGCATCCCGCCTGGATCCGGGCATTGGATCAGCTACGGTGTACCGCATGGTAAATCTTTTAGAAGAAATCGGTGCGATCAGCAGAAGAAATATGTATAAGATCGTAAGAAATCCGGATTGTAAAGACGAGAGTGTCTGCACGATCGAACTGGATGATAATACCGTCCAGAAATTATCAAGAGACAATTTTAATAATGTAGTTCTGGCAGGGCTCAAAGCCTGCGGATACATTGATAATCAGGAAATTGAAAGAATGTTTGTAAATTCCTGTGACTTTAAACATTGAAAACAAGTAATATTAAGATAGATAAAAATATCCGCCGGAAACTACTGAACAGGAAGTTTTCGGCTTTTTTCTTATTACACTATATTTTGTAGTGTGAGCATAGAAATTCCGAAAACATTTTGGTATAGGTACAATTTATATAAAACGTCTGTTATATCAATTTTGCCTTTTTATGTGATAAGATGAAAATGTTTCTCAACAAGAAAAAAATAGTAGAAATATGAAAACATTGGTTGTATAATACATAAAATAAAATAACCTGATGTCGAAAAGGAGGACAAAATAATGATTAAATTTGACGCAAAAAAAACAGGAATCTTCGCAGCAGGAGTAGCTTTTGGAACAGCAGGTATTAAAGTTCTTACAAGTAAAGATGCCAAGAAATTATATACAAACTGCACAGCAGCCGTTTTACGTGCAAAATCCTGCATTATGAAAACAGCTTCCACAATTCAGGAAAATGCTGAAGACATTTACGCTGAAGCACAGCAGATCAACGAAGAAAGAGAAGCAGCTGAGGAAGTAGTGGAAGATGCAGCTGAAGAAACAATAGAAGATACAACAGATTTTAAAGAAGAGACAGAAGAAACAAAAGAAGAAGGCAGCGAAGAATAATGAAATTTGCTATTAAGCATGAAATCAAAGGGAGAATCCGTATTCATCTTGCTCAGAAGCACATGACTTACAGACAGGCAGATATCCTGCAGTACTATCTGGAGGAACAGAAAAATATCAGCAAAGCTTCCGTTTATGTAAGAACACAGGATGTGACTGTTTATTACTCCGGAAGCAGAGAAGAGCTGATCCATCTGTTGAGCAGATTTTCTTATGAGACAGCCCAGGTGTCAGATTCTGTTCTGGAGAATTCCGGACGTGAATTAAATGAGACATACAAAGAAAAACTGATTAATTCTGTAGTATTACGTGCATTAAACAAAATGTTTCTGCCATACCCGGTACGTATGGTGATCACTACAGCTAAATCCTGTAAATATATTTATCATGGAGTACGCACTCTGATGAAAGGCAAACTGGAAGTTCCTGTTCTGGATGCGACTGCAATCGGTGTGTCTATGCTTCGTGGTGATATCAATACCGCAAGTTCTACGATGTTCCTGCTTGGAATTGGTGAGATTCTCGAAGAGTGGACACATAAGAAATCTGTAAACGATCTTGCGAGAAGTATGTCTATTCATGCAGAAAAGGTATGGCTTGTAAATCCGGAAGGTCAGGAAGTTCTTGTACCTGTTTCCAGCATTAAAGCGGGGGATCATGTTCGTGTACATATGGGAAATGTGATTCCATTTGACGGAAATGTTGTTGCCGGAGAGGCAATGGTCAACCAGACTTCTCTTACCGGTGAATCACAGCCAGTCCGTAAAGCAGAGGGAAGCTTTGCTTATGCCGGAACTGTTCTCGAAGAGGGTGAGATTACTGTCCAGGTAAAAGAAGCCGCAGGATCCAGCCGTTATGAAAAAATCGTCGGTATGATCGAGGATTCTGAGAAACTGAAATCTTCTGTAGAGAGTAATGCCGAACATCTGGCAGACAGACTTGTTCCATACACTCTCGCAGGCACAGCTGCAACTTATCTGATTACCAGAAATATGACCAAAACTCTGGCAGTGCTCATGGTAGATTTTTCCTGTGCACTGAAACTTGCCATGCCTATTTCAGTATTGTCAGCAATCAGAGAAGCAAGTACTCACAGTATCACTGTAAAAGGTGGAAAATACATGGAAGCAATGGCAGATGCCACAACAATCGTATTTGACAAGACAGGTACGCTTACCAAGGCAAAACCGATAGTTTCTGATGTTGTATCTTTCAATGATGAACTGAGTGCAGATGAACTTCTGCGTATTGCAGCATGTATGGAAGAACATTTCCCTCACTCTATGGCAAGGGCCGTAGTAAATGCCGCAAAAGAAAGAAATCTTGTCCATGAGGAAATGCACTCCAAAGTAGAATATATTGTAGCTCATGGTATTTCTACTACTATTGAAGGCAAGAAAGCCGTAATCGGAAGCTGGCATTTTGTAATGGAAGATGAGAAGTGTGTGATTCCGGAAGGAATGAAGGATAGATTTGAACGTCTTCCGTTAGAATGTTCTCATTTATACCTTGCAATCGAAGGCAGGCTTGCGGCAGTTATCTGTGTGGAAGATCCTCTTCGTGAGGAGGCAGCAGATGCAGTACGTGAGTTAAAGGAAGCCGGAATCACAAAAGTTGTTATGATGACCGGTGACAGTGAACGTACAGCGGCAGCTATTGCAAAACGTGTCGGAGTAGACGAATATTATTCTGAAGTTCTCCCTGAAGACAAGGCTTCCTTCGTAGAAAAGGAGAAGAAACTTGGCCATAAAGTTATTATGATCGGTGATGGAATTAATGATTCCCTGGCATTATCTTCTGCAAGCGTAGGCATTGCTATCAGTGATGGTGCAGCTATCGCGCGTGAGATTGCTGATGTAACAATTTCAGCGGATAACCTTCATGAGATTGTTACATTAAAGAGATTGAGCACCGCTTTGATGAAACGTATCCATAATAATTACAGAACGATCATTGGTGTCAATGGTGGTCTGATTGCACTTGGAGTGACCGGTGTAATCATGCCGACTACCTCAGCACTGCTTCATAACCTTTCAACACTGACAATCAGTTTAAGAAGTATGAGAAATCTTCTTCCGAAAGAAGAGGAAATTTAAATAAAAAGAACCATATTTAACCGGCATCATCGTGAGATTGAAACTATCTATACGATAGACCGGGAATATGGTTCTTTTTCATTTTAACCGAATCAAGTAAGTCCCCTGCGGAAGTTGCGAAGAGCAATAAGCAGTAAGTAGGACTTGCTTGTATCAGGAGGGGTACAAGCAAGTCCTGATAAACTACGGAGCAGTTACTCATATAAATTCATTGATTACTGTACGTCTGCAATAAATTTCTTAATAGCTGTAAAACTCTCTGAGCTGATTGCATGTTCCATCTTACATGCGTCCTCAGCAGCAACTTCCGGATCAACTCCGATTGAAGTGAGCCAGTTAGTCAGAAATGTGTGTCTTTCATAAATCTTGTCTGCAATTTCCTGTCCGGTTTCAGTGAGATTGATATATCCATTCTCATCAACCGTGATATAATTATTTGCTTTTAAATTCTTCATTGCAACACTGACACTTGGTTTGGAAAAAGAAAGTTCATGTGCCACATCAATAGAACGGACGTTTCCGTTTCTCTCCTTTATCATAAGGATCGCTTCAAGATAGTCTTCTCCAGATTCATGTATCGCCATACCAGGATCCTCCTTTTGCTTTATTGTGATGAATTATAACATAAATTTGTATTTCCGTAAAGAAATCTGTGGAAAACTATTGACAGAACAGGAAAGCATGCTATAATAAAATCAAACAAATGAACAAGTGCTCATATGTTAATATAAAAAATATGAGCCAGAAAGGAAAGTATACTATGAAAAAGACTTATAAGATTGATGTAGACTGTGCAAACTGCGCAAACAAAATGGAGGAAGCTGCTAAGAATACAGCAGGTGTTAAGGATGCAACTGTTAACTTCATGATGCTGAAGATGATCGTTGAATTCGAAGACGGACAGGATCCGAAAGCAGTTATGAAGGACGTATTAAAGAACTGTAAGAAAGTAGAAGACGACTGCGAGATTTTCCTTTAATTTCAAATGATTCCAGGGACTGTTGCATAAAGAATCACTTTTACGGCATATGGCTTGCCGGAAATGTTTAATGCAACAGTCCCGCTTTTATCATATATCCAGGAATTTATACCATAATTTTTAAGACGGCTTCGCGGGATTAATACCGTAACTTTTACAGAACTGCTATAGATACAAATAATGGATACAACATAAAAACGGGGAGGACATAGAATATGAACAAGAAGCAAAAGAAAATGCTTGTCAGAATCATCATATCACTGATTCTAGTGGTCGTTTTTTCAGGACTTCCGATAGATGAACATCAGAAATTTGGAACTTACCTGAGATTTGGGCTTTTCATGATTCCATATCTGATCATTGGTCATGATATTCTGAAGAAAGCATTAAAAGGTATCAGAAATAAACAGGTATTTGATGAGAACTTTCTGATGGCTGTAGCTACCATAGGCGCTATTCTTCTGGGTGACTATACAGAGGGTACCGCGGTTATGCTTTTCTATCAGATTGGAGAGCTTTTCCAGGGCTATGCGGTAGGAAAGAGCCGCAGAAATATCAGTGAGCTGATGGATATCCGCCCTGATTATGCGAACGTAGAACAGGATGGTAAGTTAGAACAGGTTGATCCGGATGAAGTTGAGATTGGAACGATCATCGTTGTACAGCCAGGTGAGAAAGTACCGATTGATGGTGTGATCACAGAAGGCACTTCTACATTAAATACCAGCGCACTGACAGGCGAGAGCCTCCCGCGCAACGCAAAAGTGGGAGATGAAGTAATCAGTGGATGTATCAATATGACTGGTCTTTTAAAAATCCGCACAACAAAGGAATTTGGTGAATCTACTGTATCCAAGATTCTGGAACTCGTAGAGAATTCAAGCTCCAGAAAATCAAAATCCGAGAATTTTATTTCTAAATTTGCCAAGTACTATACACCGGCTGTATGTTACGGAGCACTTGCACTTGCGATTATTCCTCCAATTGTATTGCTGATTATGGGAAAACCTGCAATGTGGGGGGACTGGATCTACAGAGCACTTACTTTCCTTGTAATCAGCTGTCCATGTGCACTTGTTATCAGCATCCCGTTAAGCTTCTTCGCAGGAATCGGTGGTGCCAGCAATCAGGGTGTTCTGGTTAAAGGTTCCAATTATTTAGAGACACTGGCTCAGACAAAATATGTTGTATTTGATAAAACAGGAACCATGACACAGGGTGTGTTTGAAGTAAGCGGCATCCATCATAATGAGATGGCAGATGAAAAACTGATAGAATATGCAGCACTTGCAGAATGCTCTTCTTCCCATCCGATCAGTAAGAGTCTTCAGAAAGCTTATGGAAAACCAATTGATAGAAATCGTGTTACAGATATTGAAGAAATCAGTGGTAACGGTGTGATTGCAAAGGTTGACGGTGTTTCCATTGCTGCCGGAAATGCAAAATTAATGAAGAGACTTGGTATTTCCTATCAGGAATGCCACCATGTGGGAACGGTTGTACACATGGCTGTTGATGGAAAATATGCAGGACATATCCTGATTTCCGATATCGTAAAACCTCATGCAAAAGAAGCTATCGCAGAACTTAAGAAAGCCGGTATTACAAAAACAGTTATGCTTACAGGTGACTCCAAACGTGTTGCAGATCAGGTTGCCGCTGATCTTGGAATACAGGAAGTATACAGCGAACTTCTCCCGGCAGACAAGGTATCTAAAGTAGAAGAACTTCTCTCAAAGAAAACAGAGAAAGAGAAACTCGCATTTGTAGGTGACGGTATCAATGATGCTCCTGTATTATCCAGAGCGGATATCGGTATTGCCATGGGGGCGCTTGGATCTGATGCAGCAATTGAAGCTGCCGACATCGTTCTGATGGATGACGATCCGCTTAAGATTTCAAAGGCTATCAAAATTGCAAGAAAATGTATCCGTATCGTATACGAGAATATCTATTTTGCCATCGGAATCAAGGTTCTCTGCCTGATTCTTGGCGCATTAGGTATCGCAAATATGTGGATGGCAATCTTTGCAGATGTAGGTGTTATGATCATTGCTGTATTAAATGCAATCCGATCATTGTTTGTGAAAAAATTATAACTATTCAGCTGGCTAACCATAAAAATACTGAACAGTTACAAAAATTTATAAGCAACTATATGGTTACTGTCTGAAATGTGGGCGGTAACCATTTGTAATAATATAAAGAAAGGAACAGGTGAAAGAATGGAAGAACGTAAAGATGAAATTTGCGAAGGATGTGAGGTTCATGAAGACCTGTTAAAAATTGTAAACGAAACATTACCGGAAGAAACCGAACTTTACGATCTGGCTGAATTATTCAAAGTTTTTGGAGATTCCACCAGAATCCGTATTCTGTTTGTATTATTTGAAGCTGAAGTATGTGTATGCGATCTTGCTAAAGTACTGAATATGACTCAGTCCGCAATTTCTCATCAGCTTCGTATTCTGAAACAGAACAAACTGGTAAAAAACCGCAGAGAAGGCAAATCTATTTTTTATTCCCTGGCAGATGACCACGTACGAACAATTATTAATCAGGGACGCGATCATATAGAAGAAGATTAAAACAGATATTGGATATTTTTAGGTATATAAATATTTTTATACTTGTGATAATATAGTTGTTAAAGAATAAGCAGATATTTTCAGAATATGTTTTAATCTATAATGAGGATAAATAAATGGAATCTCATATTTATGTCGCGATAGATCTGAAATCCTTTTATGCGTCAGTAGAATGCAAAGATATGGGGCTGGATCCTATGACCGCGAATCTGGTCGTTGCAGATGCCAGCCGTACAGAAAAAACAATATGCCTTGCAGTTTCCCCGTCCCTGAAAGCTTATGGGATTCCGGGAAGAGCAAGGCTTTTTGAAGTTATACAGAAAGTCCGAAAAGTAAATCAGGAACGTCTGAGATCAGCACCCGGGCACAGATTTACAGGTGAATCATGCGACGATACTGAGTTAAAAAGTAATCCATCTCTGAAAGCAGCATATCATATAGCGCCGCCAAGAATGGCCAGATATATCGAAATCAGTACAAAAATATATCAGACATATCTGAAATATTTTGCACCGGAAGATATGCACGTATATTCTATTGATGAGATTTTTATAGACATCACACATTATATGAAAATATATCAGATGTCTGCACGCCAGCTTACCCAGAAGATCATTCAGGATATCCAGAATACTCATGGACTTACTGCTGCCGCGGGAATCGGTACGAATTTATATCTCTGTAAAATAGCCATGGATATTGTGGCAAAACACGTAGAACCCGATGAGAACGGAGTCCGTATTGCACAGCTGGATGAAATGGAGTATCGCCAATTATTATGGGATCACGAGCCTATTACTGATTTCTGGAGAGTTGGACGTGGATACGCCAGAAAACTCGCAGAAAACGGAATGAAGACAATGGGTGATGTGGCCAGATGTTCCATTGGGCAGCCAAATGATTATCATAATGAAGAATTACTCTATAAGCTTTTTGGCATTAATGCAGAATTATTAATTGACCATGCCTGGGGCTGGGAACCCTGCACTATTGCAGAAATCAAATCCTATAAGCCGGAAAACAACAGTATCTGTTCCGGGCAGGTACTTCAATGTCCTTATAAATTCGAGAAAGCAAGAATTGTCATCCGGGAAATGGCTGAGATGATGGCACTTGATCTGGTAGATAAAGGACTGGTGACAGATCAGTTAGTTCTGACCATAGGATATGATATAGAAAATCTTTCCAACCCGGCAATCAGCAGGAACTACAAAGGTGAGATTACGATTGACCGCTACGGAAGAAGTATTCCAAAACATGCTCACGGAACTCAGAATCTATCTGGTTTTACCGCCTCAACTTACGAAATCATTGACAGTACATTGAATCTTTATGACTGCATTATGAATCCGAAGTTGTTAATCCGCCGTATCACACTGACTGCCAATCATGTAAAAAAAGAGCAGGATGTTGTTCCTAAAGAAACATACGAGCAGCTAAATTTGTTTACTGATTATGCGGCTATTGAAAAAGAAAAGCAGGAAAAAGAAGCAAAGCTTCAGAAAGAAAAGAAACTTCAGCATGCAATGCTGGAAATTAAGAAAAAGTATGGAAAAAATGCCATATTAAAGGGTACAAATTTTGAAGAGGGTGCAACATCTGTCGACAGAAATCAAAGGATCGGAGGTCACAAAGCTTGAGTAAACCAATAAATGATTCCCAGAAGCAATACCATGATTTTAAAAATAAATATGTCCCTGACAGCCATATGACAAATCATTCCTCTCGTAAATATGATGACATTATCAATCTTCCTCATCCTGAATCATCCTCTCATGTGAGAATGCCCCTGCATGACCGGGCAGCCCAGTTTGCACCCTTTGCAGCACTCACCGGGCATGGCAAAGCGATTCAGAATACGGCAGAAGCAATGGAAGATGAGATGAAGCTTGGCAAGGATGTAACTCTTCTCGAAGACCCCGCTGATCCTGCTTTATGGGCCTGTTCAAAACCTAAGACTGGCAGATAACAAATCAGGAGAAACTTGTTTGATTTGGTTAAAATATACAACTATATATGAACTCTTTTTACAATTTCATTTGTAAGTCCACCAATCACTACACCGGCAGCCACACCTGCCACTAACAGTGCCGGTGTATATACGAATACACTTGCATTATTTACGATCAGCATGGCAATGATCAGCTGACCGATATTATGAGAAACACCTCCTGCAACGCTGACTCCGATCAGGCTGAAGGAGGTGTTTTTCAGCATAAGTGTCATAACTGTCATACTAAGCGCAGCGCCTGCCAGACTGTACAGGATACTGAACAGATTTCCGAACATAAATCCGATCACCAGAATGCGGACAACAGAAACCAGAGCAGCCTCCCTAAATGAATATTTCTTCAAAATAAAAAGTACTCCCAGATTGGCAAGTCCAAGTTTAATCCCCGGAATCCCCGCAAAAACCGGAATCAGTGATTCCACATATCCCAGAATGATCGCTACTGCGGAAAAAAGCCCAAGATAAGCTGTTTTTTGCTTCATAATACAGGTACCTCCAATTGTTCTGTCTGTTTATTTCAAATTATTTTCTTAAGTTGTTTTCACATCGTAATTTCTTCAATATTCTAACATAGAACAAACTCGTCTTCAACTAAAAACGGTTTCGTTATTGAAAAAGTTTGTTTAATAAAACTACCAAAAAATGGTAGATATTTTCTGATATTCATGCTATTCTTATATAGGTTAGTGAAAGCTAACATTTTCACTGACTAAATACCAAATACGTTCTATATGAATGTCTTTGGCAGAAGTCACTCCCTTTTGGTAAAAAGTAAAATTATCCCTCTGGTAAGAGTTATTCCCTTTGGTAAAAGTGATTCCACAAAAATGTTACTATTCACTTCTTTTTCAGAAGGATACGTTGTGAGTAGTAACAGAAAATATAAATTATAAAAGAGGAGAAAACCATGACGAACAAAAACCTTATGAAAAAGATAGCCCCTGTTGTAATGAGCGCAGCAGTAGCAATGACCAGTATGCCATATGCAGCTTTGGCAGCTGATTTTACAGACAATGAGGTAGTTGCAGACAGCACTGAGATTTCCGCTACTGAAGAATTTACTACAGAGGATGCACAGGAAGAATTCACAGTAGAAAATGCAGAAGAAGATGCTTTCGCGGCAGAAGCGCAGCAGGGAGAGGCTTATGTACTTATGAACATTCCATATGATGATTTCTATAAGGCAGAGCTGAAAAATAACGATGTTAAAGTTGATGCGTTTACGTCAGCCACACTTAATAAATCAAGAACTTCCGGCATGATGAACGGAAATTCCGCTTACCATGTGGACCCGAACGGTACTGATGTCACCGGCGTTACTTTTCCCGTAAAAGTCAGTGATATTTCTGTTCTGAAAGATCAGAAACAGATAACAGATTCCGATTCCGTAACGATTACTGTAACAAACAGAGGACAGACAAGCAGCAACACTTATACCGGAAAAGATTCTCTGATTGAAAATGCTTCTTATTCCTATTATGTTTTAAATGAAACTCCATCTTATTACAAAGAACTCACCGTTAATGCAGATGGCAGCTATTCTTTCTCCGCAATGAAAGGCGCAGAGACAAAAACAGTTGAGATCAAAGCGGATTTTAAGACAGAGACAACCTACGGCGATTATGAACTGGATCTTGACAACGAGACTTTCTCAGGAATAATCGATACAAATACAGATAAAATTTACGGCGTAACTGTAAACACTACCGACGGAACCAATTATGGTCTTCGCCATCTGGAGAATATCTGGCGTGGAAGTATGCTTGCCTGGGGAACCGGATATACAACAGAAGTTCACGGAGGTCCGATTTCCTCTGCGCATTACAAATCAATCATGGGCAAAACAATTGACAGTGTAACTTACTATACTGATAAAGGGCTGATCACATTTGATGTCCCGGATGTAAAAGTACAGACAACTACCGGTATCAAAGCGACCATCGCAGATATCATGAATACAGAAGTTTCCGCAACAGTTACCTTTGACCAGAAACTTCCGGCTGATTTTAAAGCAAAATATACAGTAGATGGCAAAGAAGTTTCCTGCACTGACGGCAAACTTGCAGTTGGAGCACAGGCTCTTGGCATACATAAAGTTGTGATCACAGATGAGAGCGGAGCTTATGCGGCTATCGTAGCAGAATTTACTGTAGTAACAGACAAAACGCCGGCGGCTTATGATGTCAAAGAAAGAAAACTGACCGCAGCAGAAGGCTCATCTGCTGAAGATTTCTCCGCATATCTTAAGAGTATCAGCAAAGTAAAAGTTGGCGATACAGAATATGCCGCATCCGGAAGAGGCGCAAAGGTTATCGTAAAAGAAGACGGAACTTTAGACCTCACAGATCTTCAAGTAACAGATGCAACAGTATTTGAAATAACTGCTGTCGGATATAAGAACAATCTTACTTTCACTTATGGTGAGACAAAAGCTGAGTTTAAACTGAATTCCACAGCAAAAACTATTTATACAAAAGGACAGACAACAGCTTCCCTGAAGCTTACAACAACCCTTACGGATAAAGTCACATGGACATCCAGCAATAAAAAAGTAGCAACTGTAAACAGCAAAGGCGTTGTAACAGCAAAAGCAAAAGGAACAGCTGTGATCACCGCAACATGCGGAGAATATAAGGCAACATGCAAAGTAACAGTTAAGAATCCATCCCTCAAACTTACTAAAACCTCTGCAAGTGTGAAAGTTGGAAAAACAACTAAAATCACCGCAAAAGTAACTCCATCAGGAAAGATTACCTACAAATCCAGCAACAGCAAAATTGCAACTGTAAGTTCCAAAGGTGTTGTCAAAGGAAAGAAAAAAGGTACAGCCAAAATTACAGTAACCTGCAATGGTGTTAAGAAGGTATTTACGGTAACAGTAAAATAAGTTGTGCTTTCAATTCAATTTTTTGTAACTGTAAAAATATAAAATAATAGGTAACTGCCTGATGCCATCACAGTTACCCGGAACTCTGAATTATTATAATCTTTCAGAAATTATTTTGCATAAAACAATGTACTATTACAGCAGCAGAATCAGCCCTGGGAATTTACTCCCGGGGCTATCTTAATGAGAAAAAAACAACATTAACAGGTAGCTTTAATTGTAGATTTCTGTCAGAGAAAATGCTACACTTCTAAAAGTTAGTCGAAGTTAATAAATGAAAGCGAGGAAACAGCATGAAGAATCAAAATTTCTATCTGCGTCTGATTGCTCTTTTGCTGATCATCATGGCGGTATTTTTCTACAATGGTACAGCAAAGGACAAAGAACAGGCTCAGGATATCGCAGATCTGTCTGCCAAAGTAGAGAATCTTGAAAAACAGCAGGAGCAGATCCTTACAGCCTTACAGGAAACTTATGAAGAACAAAAAAGCATCACATCTTCCGAATCCTCGGACGATCAGTCTGCAAAGGACGATACAGCCGGTTCTGACAGCAAAGAAAATGCAGCATCTGCAGACGCAGAAGAATCTTCCGATGATTCTGATAATGTGTATAAAAATGGAACTTATGAAGGATCCGGAACAGGATATGGCGGTACGATCACCGTACAGGTAACTCTTGAAGATGATACCATTACAGCAGTGAGTGTAGTCAGTGCACCCGGAGAAGACAGTGCCTACCTGTCACAGGGCGAAAATGTGATAGGCAGCATTATCAGTGAACAGAGCACAGACGTTGACACGATTTCCGGAGCAACTTTCAGCTCTACCGGAATTCTCGAAGCAGTAAATGACGCATTATCAAAGGCGGAAAATCAATGAAAAAGAGACAAAGAAAAGTGCGGCTGATCCGTGCCGCCATACAGCTTATATTCTTTATCGCAGCTCCGTCACTTTTCTCAACAGCATTTGCCGGGATAAAATCTGTATTTCTGGCAATGGGACAGGGTGAGAGTGTAACATGGAATTCTTTTCTGGATATTACGGCGCTGCTTCTGATCATAACCATATTGTTTGGACGCCATTTCTGCGGATATGCATGTGCTTTTGGTTCCTTAGGGGACGCGCTGTATGAGCTTACTGCATTTATCCGTGCGAAATGTTTCGGCAAAAAGAAGAAACATGGTTATCCTGAAGTATGGGTGCACAGACTTCAGAAAGTGAAATATATCATTCTGGCATTTTTACTTCTTTCCTGCGTGACCGGATTTTATTACAGATTGCAGGGAATGAGCCCGTGGGATGTCTTTTCTATGTTAACAACAGGCAGATTACCTAAATCTACTTATATTGTTGGAACAATTTTGCTGATATTGATCATGATCGGTATGTGTACACAGGAACGCTTTTTCTGCCAGTTTCTCTGCCCGATGGGAGCTGTCTTTGCAATCATGCCGATCATACCTGGTGCACTCTTTAAGAGAAATCGTCCAAATTGCGCACCAAAATGTACTCTCTGTAAAAAAAGATGTCCTGCGCACCTAGATATTGATGGAGATACTGCACATTCAGGAGAATGCATCTGCTGTCATGCATGCACGGCAATATGCCCGAGGCAGAATATTCATACAGGTGAATTGCCGGTTATTGAGAAAAATTAGCAAATGCTAACTTATTGAGAAAATTTGATTAGTAAGAACTAACCAAACGGGTAGACACATAAAACGAACAGTGTTATAGTCTATAGAGTTAGTTGACGGTAACAATAAAAGGAGAAGAAATTAGAATTTATGACATATAGACATTCTTTTGTACTGGGACTGATAATTACGACCTCTCTTATATGTACATCCCAGACCGTATGGGGAGCCTCTGAGGTGAGCACATATTCAAAAACAGATTTTGCTATGGACACCGTAGTATCAGAGACTCTTTACACAACGGGCAGGGATATCACAGCAGATGTGATCGACGCCTTAAAGGACGTGGAACAGAACTGGATTTCCTGGACACAAGAAAGTTCTCAGATATATCAGATCAATCAGAATGCCGGCAGTACTGTGACAGTATCTGACGAAACAGCAGGATATTTAAAACAGGTACTGGATTTGTCAAAAGCCTCTGATGGCGCCATGGATCCTACCATGGGAAAAGTGATCCGCCTGTGGGATATCGATGGTGAAAATCCTCATATTCCTAATGAGGATGAATTGAATTCCCTGCTTGAAAATGTAGGCTATGAGAAAGTTACTCTGGATGGAAATGAAGTTACTATGCCAGAGGGCGTTACTTTAGATCTTGGCGCAGCCGGTAAAGGAATTGGCTGTGATGCGGCAAAACAGGTTCTGGAGAATCACGAAGAAGTTTCGGGTATGATCCTGAATCTTGGTGGCAGCAGTGTGATGAGCTATGGTTCAAAGCCTGACGGTTCTTCCTGGCAGGTTGCTGTTACAGATCCACGTGATACAGAAGGTGATTACCTTGGTGTAGTTACCTTAAACGGAACAGAATTTCTGTCCACTTCCGGAGATTATGAGAAATATTTTATAGAAGATGGCGTTCGGTATCATCATATACTTGATCCTTCCACAGGATATCCTGCCAGAAGTGGTCTTACATCTGTAACAGTTGTGTGTAATGACGGTCTGAATGCAGATGGACTTTCCACGACATGCTTTGTACTTGGAAAAGATAAGGCAGCGAAACTGTTGGAAAAGTACAATGCCGATGGACTTTTTGTGGATGATTCCGGTCATGTCTGGCTTACAGATGGCATGAAGGAACGATTTCAATTACTGAAAGATACTTATTCTGTCAATGAATAAGATCATCTTATAAAACATTCATATTCAGGAGGATTTATAGGTATGCGCAAAGGAAATTTAATTAAAATGGCAGCACCTGCAATCTTAAGCGCAGCAATGATGGTTTCCGGATTACCGGTTGGAGCTATGGCTGCAGATTTTACTGAGGAGACAGCTGTTGAAACATCTGTAGATGAATTCGACGCAGAAGAAGCAACAGACGCTTTCGCAAGTGATGAGGAAACACCATTTGTTGACGATCAGCAGGCTGCAGAAGATGAGTTTGCTGCAACAGCAGAAGACGGATACAAATATGTTTACGCCGGTCTTACCTGGGCACAGTACTGGGCATCCGAAGGTGTTTACAATGCCACAAACACTCAGGCAAACAGCACAAAAGATACTCATGACGAGTTCGATAAAGGTGGCTTTGATACAGTTACAAGAGCTACTGTAAACCACGGACTTCACAGAGGAAGCTACCAGTGCGAAGCTATCATGTATGACAAAAACGGTGGTTCCTATGAAATTTCCTACTGGACATCTGCAAATGACGCAGTTCTTACAGATGGAAGTACTGTAAAACTTAATCAGCCGGAAAGAGGACAGATTACTAAAGCTGACGGAAGCGTAGTTGATTTTGATAGTTATAAAGTAGTAGGACTTAAATATGTTCCTGTCGCTGTGAGAGCAGAAGATTATGACGCATTTAAAGCACAGTATAAAGTTGTAGAAGATGGAAGTGCTGTAGCTGGTGGTTACGGTGAAGGAAATCTGCAGGCTTATAATGGAGTTGCAGATGTCACAGCTGAAACAAACGGTTTAAAAGAAGCTGTAAAAGGTGCTGACGGAAGCTTTACTTTCAAAGCAAGAACAACCGGTACAGGATCCGGACTTAAAGATGAAGTGCTTAAGACAGCAACTGATGTGATAGCAACTGTAAAAGAAGCAAGTGGAAGCTATGGAGAGTTCTTAAGAGTGGACATCACAGGTGACGGATATGGCGCTCTTGGTTCAAAAATGTATGCTGTAAGATGGGATTATTATGGAAACGGAGATACCGTTCTTGCATCTTACGGAACAAAATTTGCAGCAGATAACTGGATGCATAAAGCTATGGGAATCCAGCTTGGGCTGACAGATTCCTATCGTTGCCAGCTTCCGTCAGGAACAGACGGAACAGGTAAATGGAAAATCACTGTATACGCTATGGGATATGCAGACACTGTATTTGATGTCACAGCAACAGATGCTAACATTGTAAAACCAGACGCCGGAGAGGCTGATACAACAGCATTAAAAGAAGCTGTTGAAAAAGCAGATGCATTAAAAGAAGCAGATTATACAGCTGATTCCTGGAAATCCATGCAGGTAGAGCTTGCAGAAGCCAAAGACCTTCTGGCAAAAGAAAAACCAACCCAGGCAGAAGTTGATGAAGCTACTACTCATCTGACAGCAGCAGTAGACGCCCTTGTAAAAGCAGATACTTCCAAAGCAGCCGTAACTCTTAACAAGAAAACTGCAACTGTCTACAAAGGAAAAACAACGACTCTGAAAGCAACTGTAACAGGTACAACAGGAGCAGTAACATTTACTTCCAGTAACACAAAAGTTGCAACAGTAAACAAAACAACCGGTAAAGTTACAGCAAAAGCAGCCGGAAAAGCAGTGATCACAGCTAAATGCGGCAACGTAAAAGCAACCTGTACAGTAACAGTTAAAAATCCAACTCTAAAACTTGCAAAAACATCAGCATCTGTAAAAGTTGGAAAGACAACTAAGATTGCGGCAAAAGCAACTCCATCCGGAAAGATCACATACAAATCCAGCAATAAGAAAATTGCTACCGTATCTTCCAATGGTACAGTAAAAGGTATCAAGAAAGGTACAGCTAAGATTACAGTAACATGCAATGGTGTATCCAAGACATTTAAAGTAACTGTAAAATAATCGGATTAATTCAGTGTGAAAATTAACTGATTCACAGACATAGAAAAGAAATCCTGTATTCCGGTCAAAAGGGCAGGGTTTCTTTTCCTTGTAAAACATAAAATGACAGATATTCAGTGTGAAGTCACGTAGTGAAAGCGGATAGTTTTGTCTGTTTAATTATATAACGTTTCCGGAAAATACAGAGGGGATAAGTCTTGAAATTTAACATAATGCTGTTAGTAGGAAATTTGCTATCTATATTTTCCGGAAATGTTATAAAAGAAGAGGAGAGGATTTATGGACAAGAATAATGAGCAGAAAAAAAATACGAATCCTGAAACAAATCAGAAACAGGATAATTTAAAGCCCTGGTTAAAGCTTCTTCCGGCGGCTGCAGTTTTTGCAGCAGTCTGTGTGACCTGTTATCAGACTGAAAAAAGCCCCGTAGAAACCGCTGTAGTTTCTAATAATAGTATTATGTCTACCGATGATATCAAAGAACTGATTGCAACAGGAAATACCCACGACGAAGTTTTACAGGAATCTTCTGCAAAAAGCAGCAAAGCATCCGCAAAAACATCAAAGAAAGCCAAAAAAGCCAGTAAGATAAAAACCGGCACAAAGAAAAATGCTTCTACCGGAGCCGCTGCAAATGGCAGCGCTGCCGGCAGAGGTGGTGCAGGAAGTACTGTCACACCAACTACACAAGTTCCGGCTGACGGATATGTGGATGGAACTTATACAGGCTCCGGAACCGGATTCGGTGGAACGATCACTGTGCAGGTAACTGTCAGTAATCATAAAATTGCATCAATCAATATTTTGGATGCCTCCAGCGAAACAGCTTCCTATTTTGCCAATGCACAGGGTGTAGTCAGCAGAATTATTTCCAGTCAGTCACCAAACGTAGATGCAGTGAGTGGAGCTACCTATTCCTCAAATGGAATTATCACAGCAGTCCAGAACGCATTGTCTCAGGCGATTCCATCAGGAAACCAGACAACAGCCACACCAACACCAACGCCGTCACCAAAACCTACAAAGAAACCAGTTCCAACACCAAATCCGGATAAAGAATCTCCATACAAAGATGGTACTTACACGGGAACTGCACAGGGTTACAGCGGAACGGTAACCCTGACTGCTAAGATAAAAAAAGGAATTATCAAATCTCTCGATGTAAAGCATACCGATACACCACAGTTTTTCCAGAAGGCATGGGAGGTTCTTGAAAATTCAATCATTCAGAATCAGTCCGCTGATGGAATCGACACTGTCAGTGGTGCGACCTATTCATCCAAAGGAATCTTAAATGCGATGAAAGATATCCAGAAACAGGCTGCCAAAACGAACGCAAAAGTAACTCCGACACCAGTTCCAACGGAAACTCCGAACGTTACTCCGACACCGGAAGCAACACCGATGCCAGAGGTAACACCAACTCCTGAAAACACACCCGCTCCGACAGAAACGCCTGAACCTACACCAACCCCAGATGAAACACCGGAGCCGACACCTGAACCGCAAGGACCGTATAAAGACGGAACATACTCTGCTTCAAGTTACGGCTATAGTGGAAGAGTAGAAGTAACGGTAACCATCCAGAACGGTCAGATTGCTTCCATCGAACAGAGCAACAGTGATTCACCGGAATACTTCGACTATGCATGGGGAACTCTCTATCCTCAGATCATGGGAAATCAATCCGCTGATGGAATTGATACGGCAAGTGGTGCAACATTCTCTTCCGAAGGAATCCTTGGAGCTGTTCAAAAAGCTCTTGCGCAGGCACTTGCATAGAGATTGTAAAAATGGAATTTATGTGATATAATCACTGTTAGTAAATACTAACCAGCATATGCATCAGCGAATATTTTCAATTCGCTTTTGCTACATCGCTCAACGCAAATAACAAATAATAATTCTGTTTATCTTATATAAAGAAACTATTATGCTAACTTTGTAAAATCATTAAAATGGAGGATACTATTATGATTAAAACAACTGTAAAAGTAGACGGAATGATGTGCGGAATGTGCGAATCTCATGTCAATGACGCAATAAGAAAAGCTTTCCAGGTAGATAAAGTTTCATCTTCCCACAGCAAAGGCGAAACCACTCTTATCACTGATGCACCTGTCGATGAAGCCAGATTAAAAGCAGCGATCAATGCCACAGGATATGAAGTAAAAGGAATTACCTCAGAGCCTTTCGAAAAGAAAAAAGGACTGTTTTCATTCCTTCACAAATAAATCGGTAACTGCCTGATTTATCAGGCAGTTACTCCTATACAAAACCGGACATGGTTTTTGATAACCTCAAGATTCTTTGTCCGGTTTTTTGTAACTTTTTTATAGCTTTTTGTCGATAAATCTCGAAGAATGGCGTCAAAAAGTCTGATAATTTCATAAAAATCGGTTGTGACTTTTGTGCAGTTATGATACACTAAATGCAGTTAAGAAATTGATAGAAGATTACAATCTGGAGACGAAATAATGAAAAGAAAAATAGAAATTGTCTGCTGGATTTTATTTACCATATGTTCTGGTGTTTGCTTTTTTGTCAACTTCATGAGCAAACCTCCTGTAGACGATACCCATACTTTTACTTTATATATGATTGGTGCCACAGTAGTATCTTTACTGTATCCGGTGTCCATGTTCATCCTTGGACTAAGAAATCGATATTTATATGATAAATTAAATGAAATCGCTGAAGAAAAAGAGGAAACCTTAAAGGCAAGGACATCCAGATCATCTGTTTCCACACCTGTATCCGGATACCCGGTACCTGACATAAATATCCTCGTCAGCTCTCTCACTTCTGAGCAGGAACTTACAGAAGAAGAGAAAAATTACTTGCTTGAATACATTAAGAAGAAATGACGTGATATCTAATGAAACTACTGACCTGTATGTCCATCGCAGGATCAATCCCCGTTGTGATCTGTTTACTTATGTACCTGATTCAACGCGCTGATTACAATTACACTTTAGGCAGAAGATTACTGATAACGGGTATCCTCTTTTATCTGATGCCTGTGCAATTGATAAAATATCTGATTCCAAAAGATGTATATCCAACATCTATGCTGATCACAGATGAATCTCAGCTATATTTATCAGGTTCTTTGTCCTTCACTCCAGAAAGACAGGGTGAATATATATGGATGCCGCAATGGTTTGATATCATATCTAAAATATGGCTGGTAGCAATCATTATTTTCGCCATTTATCAAATCATCAGCTTCTGGAGAGGAGCTCATTCCATTCAGAATTATATATTTGATAAAGTAGAAGAATCAGACAATAACCAAGTATATTATCTGATTCCTGATGGAATCTGCGGACCATGTACAATCGGATTTTTCCGTCAGAAAATTGTATTTCCAGAGAGTTTCCCTATGTTACATTCAGAATATGACATGGTATATAAGCATGAACATTCTCATCTGAAAAATCACGACAATCTGGTAAAAGTATTATGCCTTCTGGTTTTGTGCCTGCACTGGATGAATCCGGTGGCATACCTTTTACTTTTCCTTTACATAGATACAGCAGAAATAGTCAGTGACAGCGCCGCCGTAGAGGGCTACTTAAAGGAACGCCGCAAAGACTATGCCACACTGCTGGTAAACGAAGCCTCAACTCCGGACAAAAATCCGGTTATGTGGAAAAATAATCTTTTCAGCAATAAAAAGAAAAGCGGAAAGAACATGAAAATCTTAAAAAGGAGGATCAACTACATGATGAAGGAAAAGAAAAAAGGATTGTTACAGAGAGGGATTATGGTCGCTGTGTCTGCACTGACAATAGTTACTGGAGCTGGAACGGTGTTGGCGTATGAGCCGATGCAGTCATCAGATATTAGCGTTGAAGAAAGTATCACATTTGACACTCCTGAAATCACCAGTTTTGAATTTTCAGGCGAATTTGTATCAACTGAAGATTTTTCTGAAAGTGATAATATATTTGTAACACTGGATGGAGAACAAATTCCTATTTATGATATGACAGTTCCTCATGCATTATGTACACACAGTATGGTTAATGGATATTTAAAAAATCATACAAGTAATGGTAAAGGGGGATGTACTGTAAAAGTATATACTTGTCAGCGTTGCGAAAAATGTGGTTATTTAGCTAATGCTGTATATCAGAGTACACATACATATGTTAAATGCCCTCATTAATAATTATTAATTTCTAAGCTTCGGTTATTAGCTGTATGAGATATAGTAGCTAATAATCGGAGCTTATTTTATTCAATTATATTATTAAATGGCATCCATACAAAATATTTTGAAATACTTTCTCAAGTTTTCCTAATTTATCTCTTGCATTTCAAAGTCAGTTAGTATATACTAACCAATAGAGTTAGATTTAATAAACTCTCGTGTGAATCAATTGTTTAAACTCTATCCGAAGCCTAGCTGAAACCTTCGGAACCAATGAATCATATCTGCAATTTCATTAAAAACACGGTCATGCTGAAGCCGTTTACCAGATATGATTCATATGCATACAGCCCATATAGCCAATGGTCTGTTACACTTTGGTACATCCTTTTAACAGCTATATTCTTGTATCTCGCGCATTGCATGAATACAGCTTTTCAAAAGTGATGTACCAGGAGTTTAATGTAATATCAGAAAGGGGATTTATCATGTACTTAGAAATTGAGAAAGTAGTAGGAAGAGAAATTCTGGATTCCAGAGGAAATCCGACAGTCGAGGCAGAAGTATATCTGATGGACGGCACTGTTGCAAGAGGAACAGCTCCAAGCGGTGCTTCCACAGGTGAATTTGAAGCTCTGGAATTAAGAGATGGAGATAAAGCTCGTTACCTTGGAAAAGGTGTACAGAAAGCAGTAGAAAACATCAACACAACAATCAATGAAGCAATCGAAGGTCTCGATGCCAGCGATATCTACGCTGTAGACGCAGCTATGATTGCAGCGGATGGAACAAAAGATAAATCCAAACTGGGAGCAAATGCAATCCTTGCAGTATCTATCGCCTGCTGCAGAGCAGCCGCAGCTTCCCTTGAAATTCCGCTGTACCGATTCCTTGGCGGTGTATCCGGAAACCGTCTTCCGGTTCCGATGATGAATATCGTAAACGGTGGATGCCATGCATTATCCTCTGGTCTGGATGTACAGGAATTTATGATCATGCCAGTTGGAGCACCATCCTTCAAAGAATGCTTAAGATGGTGTGCAGAAGTATTCCACGCACTTGCTTCTATCCTGAAAGAACGTGGACTTGCTACTTCTGTGGGTGATGAAGGTGGTTTCGCTCCTGCGCTGAAATCTGATGAAGAAGCAATTGAGACAATCCTTGAAGCCGTTAAGAAAGCAGGCTATGAGCCTGGCAAAGATTTCAAGATTGCTATGGACGCAGCTTCCTCTGAGTGGAAGAGTGAGAAAGGTAAAGGCTACTACAAACTTCCGAAAGCCGGAACAGAATACACAGCAGAAGAACTTATCGAGCACTGGGCTAAATTATGCGAGAAATATCCGATCATTTCCATCGAAGACGGACTGGATGAGGAAGACTGGGAAGGATGGCAGAAACTTACCGCAAGACTTGGCGATAAAGTACAGCTTGTCGGTGATGACCTGTTTGTTACAAATACAGAGAGACTTGCAAAAGGTATCAGCCTCGGTGCAGGCAATGCGATTCTGATTAAATTAAATCAGATTGGTTCTGTATCAGAAACATTAGAAGCAATTAAAATGGCTCATAAGGCTGGCTACACTGCAATTTCCTCTCATCGTTCCGGTGAGACAGCAGACACAACAATTGCAGACCTCGCAGTAGCACTGAATACCTGCCAGATCAAGACCGGCGCGCCAAGCAGATCTGAGCGTGTTGCAAAATACAATCAGCTTCTCCGTATCGAAGAAGAACTCGGCGCAAGCGCAGTATATCCTGGAATGAAAGCATTTAATGTAAAGCAGGACTAAATAATTTACTTCCATAATAATAAGTCAAAATAAACAAAATGCATTTCTGAGAGAATCACTTCCCCGGAAATGCATTTTGTTCATTTTTCTCTAAGAATACTTATTCTTTAACAAAATCCCGCAAGCGATAAAAAACAGGCTGCAGATTCAACCGCAGCCTGTAATATTTCTTATATAAAATTATCTTTCATCAAAAGCAACAAAATCTGTATGATGTCCCACATACTTATAAGCCGGACGAATGATCTTATTCGCATTAATCAGCTCTTCCAGACGGTGAGCACTCCAGCCAGGCATACGTGCGATGGCGAAAATCGGAGTAAACAACTCTTCCGGAATGCCAAGCATGCTATATACAAATCCACTGTAGAAGTCTACGTTAGCGCAGACATTTTTGAACAGTTTTCTATGCTCCATAATCAGTTTTCCGGCAATTCCTTCAACTTTGTCGTAGAGATCAAATTCCTCCGTCATTCCTTTCTCCTCAGCCAGTGCCTGAGCAAAACGTTTCAGAATCACTTCACGAGGATCAGAAAGCGTATAGACCGCATGTCCCATACCATAGATCAGTCCTGCATGGTCAAATGCCTCTTTATTCAGAACTTTCTGAAGATAATCAACAATCTCATCTTCATTATCCCAGTGCTCTACATGTGCCTTCAGATCTGAGAACATATTCTGAACTTTCAGGTTTGCACCACCGTGACGAGGACCTTTCAGCGATCCGATTGATGCAGCAGTGGAAGAGTAAGTATCTGTACCTGAAGAAGTTACTACATGAGTTGTAAAAGTAGAGTTATTACCACCGCCATGCTCAGCATGAAGAATCAGCGCAATATCCAGAACTTTTGCCTCCAGTTCTGTATATTTTCCATCCGGACGAAGCATAAGAAGGATATTCTCTGCAAGGGAAAGTCCTCTCTGTGGATTACGGATAAATAAAGTATCATCCTTACGGAAATGGCGATATGCATGATAAGAATATACTGCAATCTCAGGAAGTTTCGCGATCAGTTCCAGTGACTGGCGAAGTACATTCTCAGGAGAAATATCTTCCGGATTATCATCATATGTATAAAGTGCAAGGACACAACGCTGCATAGCATTCATGATATTGGCATTCGTTCCTTTCATAACTACGTCACGGACAAAACGACCACCCAGATCTTCCATATCAAACATTACATCCAGAAATCTGGAAAGTTCATCCTTATCCGGAAGCTTCCCAAAAATCAAAAGATAGATAGTTTCTTCAAAGCCAAAACGTCTGCCCTTCAGGCCGCTGATGATATCCTGTACGTTAATTCCCTGATAGTATAAACGACCATCAGCCGGGATCTGTCTTCCGTTGATCAGATTGTAGCCGTTGACATCAGAAATTTCTGTAAGACCTGTAAGGACACCCTTACCTGCGGAGTCACGCAGACCTCTTTTTACATCATATTCTACATACAGATTGGGATCAATATGATGATTCTTGAGCAGTTCCTGTTCAAAGAATCTCATTCTTTCACGAAGCTGTTTGGAGTCTTCCAGACTCATCATTTCATGTTTTTCCATAATATCTTTCCTCATTTCCCCAGTTATTATGCAGGTATTTCTGCTAAAAAACACTGATACAGTGAAGAGCGGATGCATCCTTGCGATCAGTGTTTTAGTATGACGAACATTTGTATTTATACCTATTTAATGATTGTACAGGAAAGTAGTGGGAAAGGCAAGCTAAAGATTGTATTTTTTTATATACAATCGTATTAAAGTGCTAACGCTTTAAATTTCTACAGAACCAACAAATATTTTCAGAAAAGAAATATGTATTACATAAATAAAATAGAATGGTAACATAAATAAGCCAAATGTGCTATAATAACCATGTTTATAACCCGTATTTGTATATTTATGTTTCCGTTAAGCGGGAAATTTACCCTATATGCACATAACATATAATATTTCCAGTCCGAAAACAGATACATATATAGAGTTCGATTAACAGGATTTACAGACAAGAAGTAAATGAAGAAGTAACTGAAGAAGCAAATAAAGAAATACATATAAAAAGGAGTATATAAGAAATGTCAGAAAGAAAAATGAAACGAGTAGAAGACTCACTAACAGAACAATCTCACTTATTAATGCCTAAATGTCTTAACGCAGCCGGATATTTATTCGGTGGTCAGCTGCTTGCATGGATTGACGAAACTGCAGGAATTGTTGCCAAGCGCCATGCAGAGATGAACGTTGTAACTGTAGCAGTAGATAATATGTATTTCAAAGCCGGAGCAAAAGTAAATGATACCATTGTACTGATCGGACGGCTTACTCATGTCGGACGATCTTCTATGGAGGTACGTATCGATACCTACTGTGAAGCTCTTGACGGAACAAGAACCATGATTAACCGCGCTTACTTCACAATGGTCGGAACAGATGAACATCAACATCCGGTAGAAGTTCCGGGGCTTATTATTGAAGGAGTTACCCAGCAGATTGAGAATGAAGCAGCACAGAAACGTGCCAAACTCTGGAAAGTCCGCAGACATGAGGGATTTTAACCGAATCAAGCAAGTAGCGGTAGCGGATTGCGAATATCTGATTGACCCAGATCAACCAGGTTGCCAAAACAGATTATGGATTATTAAATTGGTAAAAAAACTGGTATGGAACAGAATTTCCGGCAGGTATGGTAGTAGGATATATAGATGTAGCCCGGGGCGGTTCTTCTGTAACCAGAAATACCTGATTTATTTATTCCAAAAACAAACGGATTTCCAGAACCCTGGAAGATTTTATCACCTATATAGAACGGAACGCAAAGGAAGTTGAAGGGCATTAATCAAAGCTTCAATAAAAAAAGAGAACCTTACACGATCAAAAGATTGTGACAGGTTCTCTTTTATTTATAAATTAAAATTTTTTAGTAGCATTTGCTACATGGACCATACCCCATGGCTTCTGCCTCTGACTGAGTAACCTGTCTGGCTGTATCAGGATTCATTCTTCCACAATTCGGGATACTATGATATTTTTCTCCGGTTGCAGGTATCCATACCATTGCGCCTGTTGCCGCAGAAGAATCTTCCTGCACAGAATTCTGCTCAGAAACTGTTGTTTCTTCATGGTATGATATTCCGTCGGATGATAAGTCACCAGATGAATTTGCGGATGAATCTCCGGAAGAATAATCATTACAAGGATTCTGAGACCAGTTGATCGTTGTTCCGTCAGATACCGCGATAATAGTTCCCTGTTTATCTGTACGAAATACAGGAATTTCCATATCCGATAACCGTCCCATTGTCTCTGCTGATGGATGATTATACTGGTTATTCACACCGCAGCTTATCACCGCATAAGATGGAGAGGTTGCCTCAAGGAAATCCCATGTGGTTGAACTTGCAGAACCATGATGTCCAATAGAGAGTACATCACAGTCAAGGTTCATTCCTGTACTGATCATATCCTGCTCACTAGTTTCTTCCGCATCACCGGTAAAAATAAAGCTGTTTGAACCATTTTCCAGTTTGATCACAAGAGAGTTATCATTACTATTCTGGCTGATACCACTTGGTGCCAGGACAGTAAAACTTCCGGTACCAAAATCAAATGTATCACCGACAGATGGATACTGTACAATAATCGCATTTGCAGTAGCCGTATTCATAAAGGTGTTAAATAAATTAGAAGTATGTACGTAATCCGGTCCTAAGACGTTACTTACTTCGAAAGTATTTAAACATGGAATAAGACCTCCGAGATGATCCTCATCATAATGAGAAGAAATCATATAATCAATCGTCTGTACATTTTGCTGTTGTAAGTATGATACAACTTCATCTGCGTGGTTCTGATCACCACCGTCGTATAACAGGTTTTGTCCTCCGGACTGCACCAGAATAGCATTTCCCTGTCCGACATCCAGAAAATGAACTGCTATTTCTCCGTTTGTTTCCGCATTTACTGTCAGCGTTGCCTGAGGTGCTAAAGTAAACAGCAAAAGAAACAGCGACAAAAACAAGGATATCAATTTGTTTTTTCTCTTCATAAGAAAGTCCTCCTAAGTATTTATAGCAATATGATTATACCACTTATTTTATGCAAATCATATTCCACAGATAAAAAAGGTTATAACGACATTCTTTTATGTTACTGTTCACTGCGTTCTCGGTAACACGCTTCGCGATGCACAGAATTTATGCTATTCGCTACAATAAAACCAGGAAGTATAACAGTTCAGCAGCTTATCTCACAGAAATTACAGTCTGTACATTACTTACAGGATAACATTTACTGAACAGTTATTTATAAAGTCACTCATTCCAAAAGACTAACAGAAAAATGTACGGAAAAACTCAGGAAAGCACACAGATTTTCCTGCTGAATTACATCGAAACCAGCATCCTTGTATCAGGAGGGGTACAAGCCCCTCCTGATAAACTGCGAAGCAGTTATTCGGTTATGAGCAAGTAGCGGAAGCAGATTGCTTAATTCGGTTAAATTTTTCTGTTCCTATCGTTCTTTCTTCTGGTTCTTCAATTCATCAATCAGTGTTTGTACAAATTCCGCTGTCTCTTCCCCACTGTAGAGCCCGCTGTCATCCAGGCTGGAGAGATAATCCAGAAAAGTAGTCAGAATACTGGACTCATTGATGATCAGACAGGTCGTCCGGTTATGAATATTGTTAAATAACATATATCCAAAGGTACTGTTTACGCACAAATGCAGATTATCAGAAAGCTGATTCAACGGCTTCTTAAGCAGACGGTAATTGCCATTTTTGCAGCATGGAAGAATACGGCATAATAAGCGGATTCTTTCCGATACAGTAAGCGGCCTGTAAAAATTATCCGGTATTTCTTTTATCCGGCCTTTTTCAGCAAAGTCAGCAAGACCTCTTTTCGTAAAATAGACATTCGCCAGACCATTTTCCATTTTTGACTGATTCACCTGGAGTAATGCCGTCATCTTTTTAATAGCATTATCCCTGTCGGGAAATTCCGGTATGATTGCCTGGCTAAGAAGCTGCCTGTCAATAAACGGAACCATACAGGCTTCCGGCTGTAATACGTAGTTGGGTGTCTCTGTATACACAGGACTGTTGAAATCATTTTTATCCATTGACAGATATTCCGTAGCCAGAAATAGCGGCTGGCATTTATCCTGATAAGAATCATACAGACTCCAGAGCATGGAAACCACCGCAGGATCCCTGTAAAAAATCCCTCTTGTATAATCAGAATTACAGGTAATTACATATTCTGATGACAAAATCATACAGGAGAGACCATTCATGCTGTAATAATGTGCAAAAATATCCTCATAGAAATAATACGGATGATAGTCCATACTTGAAAAATATAACGGAAGTATTTTATTTAAATACATCAGATTATAAATCTCATGATTCTCTGTCATCTGGTTTGTTTTACTCATACAAAATGTATGTTCAATTTTCAGATGTCCGGCAGGTTTCAAACTGGAAAGCATATTTAACAGAAAACCATAATCCGGCTGCAATAAAAGCGCAATTTTGCCGGAAGGCTTCTGTGTTTCCGAAGAAATCATATAGTGCAGCAGATGGTTTAACTCCAGATGAGTAGAGACTACTGTGCAATCAGACGTATTTACCGGAGTCTGGATATCTGTATCTGTTTTATAATCATTCTCATCCTTCATCTTCTTCAGATCGTCCAGAAACAGAACCGGTTCTCCGGAGAAATTTCTGGGGAAGTTCATGAGATATTTTTCTGTGTATTTTCGCTTATAATAAAGATCTTTTCCCAGTTTGGAGATCAGATAAGCCTCCTTAAATTTACGATATTCTACGGGAGTAAGATGAAGAAATTCTGCAATTTTCTGGAATACTTCCATGGAAGTCGGATTTCGTTTTCCATTTATAATCTTATACATGGTAGAACGGTCAAGGTTACAATATTCCAGAAGAGAGTAAACTTTGATTTCCTTTTCATCAATATAGGAACTAAGCAAATCGGAAAATTCAGACATAAATTAAACACACCTCAATATATTTCATTTCGGGTGACAGCTCAATATTATATGTGAAAACACATCTCCATCCACTGTTTATTGCTCTTTGCAATTGAAGCAGGAGGCTTACTTAATTCGGTTAAGTAGTCACTGTCACCAATGTATTAACTATACCATTTTTTGACCAAATGTAAAAGACGAAATGAGTTACATTTTTGTAAAAAAAAGTTTTCTGAAACAATATAGAGGTAGATTCAAAGTCTGCTGATACTGATATCTATGTTCGTTTTGTCAGAATCAAAAAACAGGTTGCTGAATAGACATAATCTATATTATAATACAAGCATAAGAAACTGAAATTTACAAAAATGAACAGCTTAGACTTATATTGGTCTGGTGTACTATCCATCAGGATGATTTTATTTCATACGAAGGGAGCATATAGAATGGATTGGAATTTAAAGATTACAGATATGGCAGGTGCTACACCAGAACATTCATCAGTTATTGTCAATTTTGTGGCTGCGGTCAGATACCAGTTAAAAAACAGCACTTGTTATGTTTATTCCGATAATGTACAGTACCGTTTTAAAGATGCTGACGGAAATAATAAGATTGTCATTCCTGATGCTTCTATAAACTGTCGCACTAAATCCAGGAGAGGGAATACATTTACAGATGACCCACGCTTTGTTATGGAAGTGTTATCTCCGTCAACTGAAAAATATGATCGTACAGAAAAGATGGAATTATATGCTCAACAGGAGATAGAGGAGTATTGGATTGTTGATTGGCGTACAAAAACAATAGAGATTTATGAACTGGACTATGATGAGAATGATATTCCCCAATATTATCTCTGGAAAACTATTAGCGAAGAAAACAAGGATGAATTAAGATTGGTTCATTTTCCCAATATTAAGATAACCTTTGAAGATCTGTTTGATGAGATTGACTATTAAGATATAGTATGGAATTGTAGGAGGTGATAACATGCCATTTCTGAAAGAGGAATATAGAAAAGAAGAGAAGATTAATGGTGTAATCTATGATATGTCACCATCACCAAACTATCAGCATGGGATTGTAGATGGTAATATTTATCGAATCATATCAACTGGTTTACAGGGAACACTGTGTTTGGCATTTATGGAGAATCTGGATTATAAATATCATGCACAGGAAAGTAATGATTATGTGATACCAGATGTGATGATTATATGTGACCGTAAACATTTGAATAACTGCGCGTCGCATTCTCGTTACACTTAAATGAAAAACTAAATTCCATCTGTGGATTATCTCAGTAAATATGCGAGATTAAATTCCACTTTACACCTTAACAATTCCATTTTTTTGCCTTATAATAAACC
>ERZ791901.33-NODE-33-length-139811-cov-31.665539_pt1 | contig 139811 bp, 135 predicted proteins | sample MGYA00510150_ERZ791901 | MGnify/ENA primary metagenome ERZ791901 (study PRJEB30046, sample SAMN00792058) | human gut metagenome | study: EMG produced TPA metagenomics assembly of the A metagenome-wide association study of gut microbiota in type 2...
GAGGACGTTTAGACGCAAGAAGGACGCTGAAGAGCTTAGTTGCGGATTTGAGGTACATCTGTTTTGTTGCATGAATTCCTGTATAACTTCCGTATAATCTCCTTTTATCAGGATGTGGTGATTTCCTAATGGTGACTGAAGGAAGTAATTGACATCTTTCTGAAGTTTTATTTTCACCTGGGTGCGGCAGGCAGCCATCAGATTGGTGTTTTCCTTTAGATAGCCGGAAGATACAAAATATTCGTCCAGACATTCGCCTCCGCATTTGAAAAGAGTAATATCTCCCTCGTGAAGGAGGCCCTGGATAGCTATACCTGAATTGGACTCGAAATGATTGCGTATGATGAAGTCGTCTGTCATTTTGGTCGGGATGCAGCAATGGGACAGAAGGATCTCGTTCTGTCGGGAATTGACGAACGTCGGGTTGGCCATAAAGCCCGGCTGGCCGATCAGTTCCCGGATCATGAGCAGTGACATGATTGACTGCAGGTCACCTTCACATCCGGCCGGAATACCTTCATCATTGAGCAGGGACAGAGTCAGGCAGCCTGTAATACCCAGATCCTGAAGTATGGCAAAGCAGGCAAGGGTGATTGCGTCCAGATGCTCTTCCTCGCATACTTTCTTGACGGCTTTGTACAGCCGCATGGCTTTCAGCAGATCTTCAGGCGTTGCATCCTGACATGCTTTGGCGCGATTGGCGAAAACAGATGCTTCTACACCTACTTCATCATCTGTGATATGCTGGTAATGATTGTAAACATTGTCCAGCGGAATGTCCAGATAAGTGACTCCCCATCGTTTGCTGGCCAGCAGGTAATTGACGTGACTGGATACCAGCCAGGAAGAAGGAGTACCGATGACGCCGATACGTTTTCCTTTCAAGGACCGTCTGGCTGCAAAGGCCTGATGGTGCAGCAGCACCTGCTTGACCATTTCAGGAACCGGCCCGTGAATAATCCTTACTTTCATGTCTTTGGACTGTACCCAGGCTGCTATCTCAAGGGCTGCGGCGAGTGAGTTGTTTAATCCGTCGGCCAGTAATGTAATGGGATATGGGAAAATGCTGAAGTTGCTTACCACTTTGGCTTCCACACCTCCGCTGGAGATGAAAGCCATTTTGTATTCATGGCTGGGGATACTGTCAGCATCCTGATAGTTGACTAAATAAAGCGTAAAGTATTTTTCAAGTTCGACAAAAAGTTCTTTATGATTTTCATAGACTTGTTCTTTTTTGTTGATTTCGGACGAAAATACAATGAGGTATAAGTTCATGGTTCTTGTTTTTATTAATCCAGAACAAACTTAATTCTTTTTTTTGAATAAGCCTAGAAAATGAATTCTTGATAACAAACATTGACAAATGGTAAGACTCTTGATAGCTAACCATGTGCCTAAATGAATTCAAGGTTAAAAATAGATCTTGATTCAAAACAATTGTTTATATTTGCATCTCTAACTTATTTTAAAATTATAAATTATGCCACAAATATCCATCAGAGGTAATGAAATGCCTGAGTCGCCGATTCGAAAATTGGCGCCTTTAGCTGAGGCAGCCAAAGAGAGAGGGATTCATGTTTATCATTTGAATATAGGTCAGCCGGACCTGCCAACTCCCCGGGCAGCCCTCGATGCGATTCGCAATATAGATCGGACTGTTTTGGAATATAGTCCCAGTCAGGGATACCGGAGTTATAGAGAAAAATTGGTCGGATATTACCGGAAATATGATATTAATCTGACAGCAGATGATATTATTATTACGACAGGAGGCTCTGAAGCTGTCTTGTTTGCGTTTATGAGCTGTCTGAATCCTGGAGATGAAATCATTGTTCCGGAACCTGCTTATGCCAACTATATGGCCTTTGCCATTTCTGCCGGAGCCGTGATACGTACGGTGACTACCACGATTGAAGAGGGTTTCTCATTGCCCAAAGTGGAAAAGTTTGAAGAACTGATCAATGAACGGACCAAGGGTATATTGATCTGTAATCCCAATAATCCGACAGGTTATTTGTATACACGCCGTGAAATGAATCAGATTCGGGATTTGGTGAAGAAGTATGATCTGTTCCTCTTCTCGGATGAAGTTTATCGTGAATTTATTTATACAGGTTCACCTTATATCTCAGCTTGTCATTTGGAAGGTATCGAACAGAATGTCGTACTGATTGATTCTGTATCCAAGCGGTATTCAGAATGTGGTATTCGTATCGGTGCGCTGATCACAAAGAATCCGGAAGTCCGCAAGGCTGTCATGAAGTTTTGCCAGGCCCGTCTGAGTCCTCCTTTAATTGGTCAGATTGCTGCTGAGGCTTCTTTGGATGAACCTGAAGAATACGCCCGGGAAACTTACGATGAATATGTGGAACGCCGTAAGTGTCTGATTGATGGACTTAATCGGATACCGGGAGTCTATTCTCCTATACCGATGGGAGCTTTCTATACAGTAGCCAAGCTGCCGGTTGATGATTGTGAGAAATTCTGTGCATGGTGTCTGACGGACTTTAATTATGAAGGTGAAACGGTGATGATGGCTCCTGCCAGTGGATTTTATACAACTCCGGGAGGAGGCAGAAATGAAGTTCGTGTAGCGTATGTCTTAAAGAAAGAGGATTTGATTCGAGCCTTGTTTATTTTGCGGAAAGCACTTGAAGCCTATCCTGGAAGAGTGGATGAATAATGGCAAACTGGAAATTATTCATAGCCCGGCGAATTTATCGGAGTAATGACGGGAAGAAAGAAGTGTCTAAGCCTGCTATGCGTATTGCCATAAGTGGCATTGCCGTGGGGCTGGCTGTAATGATTGTTTCTGTTTCTGTTGTTTTGGGCTTCAAGCATCAGGTACGTGATAAAGTTGTGGGTCTGGGCTCAGATATTATTTTGTCGGGTATTGAAGGAACCCAGCTTTATCAGATGTCTCCAGTGGTATGTGGTGACAGCTTGATGCATGTTCTGAAGGACGTTCCGCTGGTAAGTCATGTGCAACGTTATTCCACCAAACCGGGAATGATCATGACTTCCGATAATTTTCAGGGAATGGTATTGAAAGGGATTGCCGGAGAATATGATGTTTCTTTCCTGCAGGAACATTTGCAGGAAGGGGAGATACCTTCATTCTCAGACTCGGTTGCCAGCAATCAGGCGCTTGTTTCACGTACCATAGCAGATAAATTGTCCCTTAAAGTGGGGGATAAATTGTTTACTTACTATGTAGAAGGGAATGTCCGGGCACGCCGGTTGGAAGTGGCTGGTATTTATTGTACCAACTTGTCTGCTTATGATGATTTCTTTCTCATTACAGATTTGTATACGGTAAACCGTTTGAATAACTGGGAGCCGGAACAAGTGGGAGGAGTGGAAATTGAAGTCTCTGACTATAGCCGGTTGAATGAAGTGAATGAGTCCGTTCTTGCTTTGTTGGGAAATCATAAGGATCGTTATGGGCAGGGATATTTTTCCCGTACGGTGGAAGAAGCTTATCCTCAGATTTTTGATTGGCTGGGATTGCTGGACACGAATGTCTGGGTGATTCTGATTTTGATGACCGGAGTAGCTGGTTTTACCATGATATCGGGATTGCTCATTATCATATTGGAACGTACAAACATGATTGGAGTATTGAAGGCCATGGGAGCAAGCAATGTGTCCATCAGAGAAATTTTCCTTTCTTTTTCCGTCTTTCTTATCGGAAGAGGGATGTTATGGGGGAATGTCATAGGAGTCTCTGTTTGTCTTGTTCAATATTTCTTACAGCCGTTTAAACTGGATCCTGCCGACTATTATATTAGTGCGGTACCGATAGAATTGAACCTGGGCATTTATTTGTTGCTGAATGTGTGTACGTTGCTTGTTTCGCTGTTAATGCTGGTTGGTCCTTCTTGTCTGATCAGTCGTATTCATCCGGCTAAATCAATAAGATTTGAATAATAAAGATTAAAAAGAGAAACGGCATGAGGAAAGATCGAAATATTTTCTCATGCCGTTTCTCTTTTTGATAGAATATTTATGGAAAAAAGGTTTTATCCGATTTTGCTTATTTTCTTGAGCTTGTCTTCTTCTATAAGTTTGATTTTTCGACCGTCGATGATAATCAGTTTCTCAGCAGCAAAATTTGATAATGTACGGATAGCATTTGAGGTTGTCATGTTGGAAAGATTTGCCAGATCCTCACGTGAGAGATAGATGCTTAGTGTACACTGATCTTCTTCAACTCCGTATGTATCTTTCAGGAACAGAAGGGATTCTGCCAGTCTTCCTCGAATGTGCTTCTGTGTAAGGCTTACTGTTCTTTCATCAGAAATACCCAGGTCGATGGATAGCTGGCGGATGAAGAACATTGCCAGTTCGGCATTTTCCTGAATCAGGCTGATGATTGTCGGCATAGGAATCAGGCAGATTGTGCATGGCTCAAAGGCAGCCGCTGCCGTGACATAATCTTCTTCAGCAAAGTAAGCCCGGTATGCGAAGTACTCATGCCTTTTGATGACTCGTATGATCTGGCTTCGGCCACCTACTCCGTCCTTATAGATTTTTACTTTACCGGTGAGCAAGCACATCAAGTGTGTAGGAGTTTCCCCTTCACAATAGATGGTCTCATTCTTCTTGTATTTTTGTATAGTAAAATTTTGAGCAAGGAGTATGCGTTGCTCTTCTGTTAAAGGTTGCCACAAGTCAGGTATACTTTCGGCAATTTCGGCTTCTGATAATTCCTTTTTTACCATAAGTGTTACAAAATCGTGTTATTAAGCACAAAAATAGGAATAAAAAATGAAATTCGACTTTTTAATGAGTAAAAAAATCAGATTAAATAGTGTTTTATTATATATTTGTCTTGAAATATGGAAAAAGTGTACAGGTCATATTATATATATAAGGTACTAATAGGAATTGCATTATTTTTGTGCTCATTGGCCGGAGAAGCCCAGAATTTATTTCCCAATCTTCCCCGCAAGAGTGCTGTTGCTGATTCTATATTGGAATGTATTTTTAATTCTGCTTCTCTGCACTCCAATGAAGTGAAAGAGTACAAGGCAGACCTGTATCTGAAAGGAAGGCTTCAGGTTCATAAGCAAAACCGTATAATCCGCTATCTTCCTTCTATGTTCCGTTTTGAGAAGGGAATAAATTCTTACTTACACGAGTCGGTTAGTGAATTACATTATACGGCTCCGGCTTTATATGATCGTAAGGTGCGTGCTATTTCAACAACCTTTCCCAGTTCCAGAGGGCAGGTATTTGACGTTCTTGATTATATGAAGTTTAATATATACTCATCGTCATTAATGGGGAATAAGGTTCTTTCTCCTTTGAATAAAAAAGCAAAAGTACATTACCGTTATATATTGGATTCTATCTCACATACTTCGGAAGGAGATCTGTATGTCATTCAGATAATACCACGTTATCGAAGCACGCAATTGCTGGAAGGTAGACTGGAGATCCTGGCAGGTGAGTGGACTATCCGGCATATTGATGTAAAAGGGCATTATGATCTGATTCAGTATAATATGTCATTAAGTATGGGAAATACGGAGGCAACTCGTTATTTGCCGCAAGAAATAGAACTGGACTTGAATTTTAAATTTCTTGGTAATCATTTGGAGATGAAGTATACCGGATGGATGCAATATAATGAAGTAACGTTTTGCGGACCGGAAGAACCTTCTTTGAAGCGATTGGTGCGTAAGAATTATAACCTGTCTAATTCGTACACTTTGTCGTGTGATACCAGCCGCCTGGTGACAGACCGTGATTCTTTTGATTTGATTCGTCCCATACCTCTTCTGCCTGTTGAGGATTCACTTTATCGGGCAATGGAGGAACGGAATCAGCGCCGTATTGCAGCTGATACGGTAAAGAAAGAACCTACAAAGTTACAGAAGAATCTGGTGTATCTGGGGCAGATTGGAGATGCGCTGATCAGCAGCTATGATATCGATATGTCAAAAGTGGGCAGTATCAATTGTTCTCCATTGATAAATCCTTTATTGATCAGTTATAGTCATCGCAATGGTATTTCTTATCGGCAGGTATTTAAATATAACAAACTGTTTCATGATGGCCGTTTGCTCCGTATTGCTCCTCAGGTCGGATATAACTTTACGAAGAAAGAACTTTATGCCAAAGTGGATATGGAGTATTTGTACAATCCTCGGAAGCATGCCGGTTTTGAAGTCCATGCGGGTAACGGTAACAGAATTTACAGTAGTGTCGTTCTTGATCAGTTGAAGCAGTTGCCGGACAGTACGTTTAGTTTTGATGGGCTGGAGCTTGATTATTTTAAGGATATCTATTTGAACGTATCTCATAATATTGAAATAGTAAATGGTTTGCGGCTCTGGACGGGGGTGTCCATGCACCGCCGTTATACTAAAAGCTCTCCGGAAGTTGAACAGCGGGTACGCTCACATTATAACAGTTTTGCTCCTCGCATCCGGATTGAGTGGACTCCAGGCATGTATTATTACATGAATGGTCCCCGTAAGGTAAATGTCGGTTCCCGTTATCCTACGTTTATGGTGGATTATGAGCGGGGCATCCGCATAATGAATAATTTTGGTGAATATGAGCGAATCGAAGCTTCAGCCGAACAAATGATCCGCTTACAGGGAGTACGTTCAATTGCCTATCATATAGGGATGGGATGCTTTACGAATCAGAAGGATTTGTATTTTGTGGATTATGTGGATTTTGCCAACCGGAATCTTCCACAGGGATGGAACGATGATATAGGTGGAACCTTCCAGTCACTGGACGGCCGCTGGTATAATGCTTCAAGTCATTATGTAAGAGGTAATATGACTTATGAAGCTCCGTTCATTCTCCTTTATCCGGTAAGTCGTTTGCTGTCGTTTATCCAGAAGGAGCGTATTTACGGAGGTATATTGTTTATGCCACACTTGAATCCTTATATTGAATTGGGTTATGGCTTTGCAACCCATATTTTTGATGCAGGAATCTTCATTGGCAGTGAAAAAGGAAAATTTACTTCTGTGGGCTGTAAGTTTACTTTCGAATTATTTAATAAGTAGGGGTAGTCAGTCTTTTTACCCGACAAACAAAGCCCTTTTCCAGTGGAGGCTATTTCTGGAAAAGGGCTTTGTTTGACTGGAAAATATCCGATGAAAGTTATTTGCGCAGGAAATCACTCTTGGCCCGCATGAAGTAAAGCAGCTTGAGTTGTAAGCTTAAGAGCGGGCGGAAAAGATCGAATACGGGGAATACGCAGCACAATTTTTCTTGCATATCCTTGGCCGTATTCCTGAAAACGATCATCTGAATGATGAATCGGATAAGACCTAAAAGGAAGAATACACCAGTTGCTATCCATTGAAAAGAGATGATGGATAAGATCAGGCCTGCCAGTGTGATCAGATGAAACAAGGCACAAGTCCAGGTTTCGAAAGCGTTGCTGAATCTTGCCCATCCGTGGTAAAGATGTCCGGTTACATGTTCTCCGATCTTTTCTTCAAACCAGATCCGCTTGTAAGGAGGTATAGGCATGCGCACGATGCTGTCCGGATGAACAGCTACTTGTGTATTATAGGAGTTGGCTACGGAATTTATGGGGCACAGAACGAAACGTATATTGAGGATTGAGCGGAAAGAATATCAAACCTATTGATATACAAAATGTTATGCAAAATATGAGTGGATGGCTCTGCAAAACGAAACGTTTACGTGGGTTTAATTTGCAGCTACATTTAGGTGCTTTTTAGGCATACAGATTTGCAGATAGGTTTAATTGGGTTTACATAAGGCTTACATGGTTGATTCTGGTGGGGGAGTGAGTGGCAGCTGCGGCTGCTTTTTTTGTGCCTGATTATTTGATATAATGCTGCTTAAATTATTCCATATAATAGTTATTTGGTATATTTGCGACAAAATATTATTAGTTATGGCAAAGGTAATACATATACATTTGACACACGGAATAGAAGGAACAAAGCGGAAAGACTGGTATTTTAGTAGTATAACGGCCATTTATACTGTTTTGACGGCAGAACAGGTGGGCGCAACGAAGAATTATCTGCTTCATGCAGGATTATCTGGTAACGGGACTGTATGCACCAAAAAGGCTATAATAAAGCAATCTACGCTCATTTCTTGCGGGCGTAGTGGAAATGTATCAGACGAATAATAAGCGGCTAAAAAGGCAATAAAAACGGCTTTAGAATGATCCGGTGTGGGGAGGTGGTTATACCTCCCCTTTTTTGTGCTTGAAATCGGTCTTTTTTGACGCTGGATATTCAGGTGGATATTCAAAGTGGATATTCACTTTTATAGAACTGGATATTCAAAATAGGGTTTTGGCGGTGTGCGATACAGACATGCTAAAATACCACAATTTTAAAAATACCCCTTGTTTTTTATTTGATAGCCCCCCCTAAAAACCTATCATTTTTCACGTTTTACTTTTTAAATTCCCCAATATCAGTGCCTTTATGCCCTTATATAATGGTAGGGGAGGGGGATTGCTTGGGAGGGGGACATCATGGGGGATGATAGGGGGTACGCTTCGTTTTCCATCACCGGTGTATGGTAATAGTAAATCCGCCTACCCGACATTTGCAGTACCGGAAATGGGCGCATCCGATACATGTTTTTCCTTTTCGATTGTCATTTGCCGGATTCGTTCCTCTAAGCGTCCGATTTCTCTATCTTGTTCCCTGATGATTTCTTCTTTTTCTCTAATTAAGGCAAGGAGAGAGGATAGTTCGGTTGTTTGTGTTGTTGTAGATGATGTATTATAGTAAATATCACCTTTCCCAGTAAGTAACCAGGTAGGGTTTATATCATTATGTATTTCGATAATTTTCGACACCCATAAACTTGATATATCTGTTCCTTTGCTAATGCATCTTGAAATTACTCCATTCGAGCACCCAATAGCTTGTTCAAGTGCCCTTGTACTGATACCTTTTTCTTTAATTAGGATTGCAATCCTGTCGGAAATATTCGTCATAAGTCGTAAATTATCTACATAAAACTTTTTAGTGTCGAAAATATTCTATATATTTGCAGCGTGTTCAAAAAGGAACACCGCGCCAAATATACGAAAAAGGCATGTGATTAGCGAATTTTAAGGATTAAAGAAAATGAACGAAGAAATAAAAGAATGGCAGACACAGAGCGTGAAGCACAAGGTGGCTTACGTGTTGATGATGGACGGTATCAGCTTCAGATATACCGAAGAGACCGGGATTGTGTTTTCCGCACCTGATTTTTATGTGAAGAACCTTATCCGCCGCCTGATGAGTTGTTACGGCGTGAGTTTGAAACCGATTATAAACGAATTTAAATAAGTGAGATTATGGAAAACAAGAAAATGAGTTGCTGGGATTTTGTATTCAGTTCTGTAAAGACCCATATAGATGATTTGGTAAGACAGGCTGACAAGTACACCAAAGACATGAATGAGGATTTTGAACATTTCTTCTGCTGGTATGCCGAGGATATGTACAAGACGCAACGTGAACTTTCCTGTTACCGTGCCTTGAAGGTGGTTTTATCTGCCGGTAGCCATGATGATGTAAAGTTATACATGGAAAGCAAGATAAACAGTCTGACTGATAGTCTTCTTACCGGAAGCATCCGCAAGAACAGCACCAGTGCGGCTTCAAATTTGGCGCATACGTTGGAACTGGAAGTGAACCAGAAGATACGTGAGAAATTCACTATACTTCTTGGGATTATTGAAAAAGGTGAAAAGGTTGAGGGACAACAGTAAACCCAGCGTGACAACCCGGAAGGCGTTAAGAGACGGGTGACGGTGTGGAAAGACACACGGGAGTGCATGGTTCTTGTGCCGGGGTTCGATTCCCCGGACTCCCCCCAATATTAATCATTAAAACAAGTGAGATATGAACAAGAGGTACATTCACATTACGAAAGCCGACCGCGACTTTATCGCAAAGGCACTCAACGTGACAGAGAAGACTGTTTATAACGCTATCCGGTTTGATGACCGTCGTGGCAACTCCGAACTTTCTGCAAAGATCCGTAAGTTGGCCATGGATCGTGGCGGTATTGTGATGGTTGTTATTCCGGAAATAGAAACTTTCCATGATTATGACAATGTGATGCGTCAGTACTGTCCGAACGGTGCCTTGATAGAGCTTGACCGTAATGATGGTAGCGGTCAGGTAATATTCAAGGGAGAAACGGTGAAGACTTACGAGCATGTGATGGTTGCCGATATTAACCAAATCCAAGCGTTTGCATCGGCATTGAGATAGGAGGCGGCTATGTTGGTGTATTACGGTAACATACAGTGTATTTCTGCACGTGAGCTCATAGATGGCGGCTATATCACCGAATCCTGCTACAGGAACTGGGTGAACCGTGGCCGTATCAAGGTGGTGCGTCGTGGTGGAGGTGCTGCTGGAAATTGCGCGTTGGTCGCCCTCAATAGCCTGCCTACCGAGTGTCTGGAACGGGTGAAGGAAGACAACCCCGGTGGAACAGAGCAGGCACTTCGCCACTGGATACTCTCAAACTATGTGCTGGATCAGGCTGCAGTAGCCTATTTTTTGGATTGGGCTTCTCATTCTTCCAGCAACAGAGCAACAGACGAACTTGCCCGGAAATATGCGGTGAATGCTTCCGTGTTGAATACTTGTATCAAGCTTTATAACAGAAGCAATGATTACCGAAAACTGATGGGTGAAAAATATAACTGGGACATGATGGCCACCACCATCGAGACCCTACGCGAAGACTTTGGTCATGATCTTCCTGCCAGTACCCTTCGTTTCCGCAAGAAAGTGAACGAATATAAGCAATACGGTTATGAATGTTTGATAACCGGAAAATTCGGCAACCAGAACAAACGGAAGGTAACTCACATGGACGAACGCCTGGTGATGAGTTTGAAAGTACTTCCCAACCAACCATACGGCAGTGATGTGCATGAAATGTATCTGTCGTTTGTATGCGGTGAACTGGAAGTATGGGATCTGGAAACAGGAGAGATATTCAATCCGGAAAACTTTACGGATAAGAACGGGGAACCGAAAGAACTGAGCGAAAGCACTATCCGGAACATACTGAACAACCCGGCAAGCCAGCTGCTGATAGAAAAAGCCTTGCGTGGACGTATGGAATTCTATCATGAGCAAATGCCGCACATGCACCGCCATGGTGGTAAGTTCTCCCTGTCACAAATAACGATGGATGACGTGGATTTGCCGCGTCGGATGAAAGGCGGCGAGTATGTGCATGCCTATTATGCTTATGATGTGGTGAGCCAGTGCCGTATCGGGCTGGCCTACGGGCGGGATAAGGATGATGCCTTGGTAGTGGACTGTTTTCGTGATATGTTCCGGCTCATCGAACGCAACGGATGGGGTATTCCAGCCGGTATTGAGGTGGAGCAGCACTTGATGAGCAAGTATAAAGAAGGATTCCTGAAGGCAGGTGAGGTATTTAAGTTTGTGCATTTCTGTGCCCCACAGAACTCACAGGAGAAATATGCTGAAGCTCTGAACGGTGCGTTCAAGACAACCATAGCACATAAGAACCATGAAGCCATTGGCCGCTGGCATAACAAAGGTGCACGGCGGGTGGACCAGAAGAAAGTGAGTGACAGCAGCAACCACACCTGGGAAGACAGAAAGTATTATACGTTTGAAGAGCTTGTGGCGGACGACCGGCGCGATTGTGAAGAATGGAACAATACGCTTCACCCCAATCAAAAGAAATATCCCGGAATGACCCGTTGGGATGTGCTCGTAGCCAAAATCAATCCGACCCTTCGACCGCTTGATAAACTGACCTTGAGCAGATATATCGGAGAAAAGGTAGATACCAGTATTCGTAGAAATTCCACAGTACGTGTGGCAAATGCGGACTGGTGGCTGAGCGGTCCGGAAGTGCTGGAGCAGCTGGAACCAAACAACCGCAAGGTGACGGCTTACTATCTGCCGGATGAAGAGGGCAAGCCTACGGATGTCTTCCTGTACCAGAACGACCGCTACCTTGACAAGGTTCGTCCGGTAGTGACTTACAACCGGGTGATGGCAGAACAGACCGAAGAAGACCGGGTAGCCTATACAGAGCAAAACAAAGTTCTGAGTCATTTCAGCAAATACCTCAATGACCACGCCATCGGAAAGGTGGGAACCGGTACACCGGATCAGCCAACGGATGACCCGGAAGAGGAACTGGAACTTCCCCCGGTGGAACTATCCGATGATTTGCCAGCCGAATTGTCGGCAGATCCGGAATCAGATTATGAATGGCACTCCGGAATAAGCGAGGCAATGAGGGCCATCAGTGACATGTAAGAATAGAATTAGAACAACATTAAAACAGCGTTAGAATTATGATTACAGAAGCGCAAAAACAGAAGATTTTAGCAGCGATAGCCGCCAACCGTGCGAACTATCCCAGTGATGCCAAGCATGCTGCCTCTTTAGCCATCAGTACATCTGTGTACAGTGCAATCAAGAACGGACAGACAGACAAAGCCCTGAGCGATGCCAACTGGATAAGCATTGCCCGCAAATTAGGGGTGAACCTCCGTGGTGAAATGGAATGGAAAGCAGCCAAGACCCCGACCTTTGAATATATAACTGCCCAGCTGGAGTTCTCACAGCAGTCCAGTCTGTCGGGCATCTTGTGCGACATGCCCAATATCGGCAAGACTTTCACGGCACGTTATTATGTGCAAAGCCACAAGAATGCCGTTTATATCGACTGCTCGCAGGTAAAGACAAAATTGAAGTTGGTACGCAAGATTGCTGCAGAGTTTGGTGTGGACAGCAAGGGGAAGTATTCTGATGTGTATGAAGACCTGGTATATTACCTCCGTTCGATGGAAACCCCGCTTATCATCCTCGATGAAGCAGGCGACCTGCAGTATGAAGCTTTCCTGGAACTGAAGGCCTTATGGAATGCCACTGAGCGCTGCTGCGCCTGGTATATGATGGGGGCAGACGGATTGAAAGAGAAAATCAACCGGTCCATAGAATGTAAGAAGGTGGGCTATACCGAAATGTTGAGCCGTTATGGTGACCGGTACAGCAAGGTGACTCCGGATGATGGAAAGGAGCGCGAACAGTTCTTGAACAACCAGGCACGTATTGTAGCCAAGGTAAATGCTCCTGCGGGGGCTGATATAGCCCAGATTGTACGGAAGACATGCGGTGGTTTGAGAAGAGTCTATACCGAGATTGAGAAACTTAAAATGACAGCGGAATAATGAAGCGTGCGTACAGTCCGAAGGAAATAGCCGCCAAGAAATGGGTTACTCTGCCGTGGGATGAGAAATGGAGCAAACCTTTCGGGTTCCCGGCAGAGAACGCTTCGTGGTTCATCAGCGGTGCCAGTGCCAGTGGGAAAAGCAGCTTTGTGATGCAACTTGGAAAGGAACTGTGCAACTATGGGACGGTGCTGTACATGAGTTACGAAGAGAAAATCAACCAAAGCTTCCAACGGCGTATGGGTTATCTGAAGATGAATGAGGTGCAGGGTAAATTTCGTGTGGTGACAGAAGGCAGTCTGGAGGAAGTGATTGCCAGACTGAAAAAACCGAAAAGCCCGAAGTTTATCATCATCGATTCCTTTCAGGTGGCCGGATGGGATTATCCGCAGGCTGTGGAACTGATGGAAACCTTTCCGAAGAAATGTTTCATCTGGATCAGCCAGGAAAAGAAAAGCCAGCCGATGGGTGGCGGTGCAGTAAGATTGAAATATATCTGTGATATGAAGATTCGGGTGGTCGGTTATAAAGCTTATTGTCAAGGACGCGCCATTGGAGACCCGGGAAGCTATTATGTGGTATGGGAAGACGGAATCATTCAAACAAGTAATAATTTACCAAAATGATTATGGATAATAACGAGAAGGCTTTTGAAAGCTACACCGGAACTGAAGTGTTCCAGATACTGCTGGACGGAAATTCCAGCCGGTCCGTATTGGATGACTGGCTGGAGCGAAACATCCAAAGCGACTTAAAAGTGAGAAGAGCGAAAATGCCCGGTCATGTCGTAATAGAAACGGGTGATGTCTTGTTTGCACGTAATGTGCTGATATGGAATCCAAGTTGTAAAGTAAACATTAAAAAGATTTGAAGTGATGGAAAAGAAAGAAGAAAAGAAAGTGTGCTGCATCTGCGGCAAAGAGTATGAGGGCTACGGATACAATCCGTTCCCGGTGAAAGAAGAAGGCTGCTGCTGCCAATCGTGCAACTACAGTGTGGTCGTTCCGGAACGGTGGGAACGGCACAAGGCTTATCAGCGCGGTGAGGCGACCGGTGCCGGGAAGGTGTACATCAGCGGAGCTATCGCGCATTATGACATGGATGAGCGCAAGGAAGCCTTCAGCCGTGCCGAGGAGGAACTGAAGGCACAAGGCTATGACCCTGTAAACCCTTTCAGGAACGGATTGCCGGATGAAGCTCATTGGAGAGCCCACATGCGGGCCGACATTGCCCTGTTGCTGGCTTGTGACTATATCTATATGCTGAAGGACTGGGAACTGAGCAAGGGAGCCAAACTGGAACTTGACGTGGCCAGTTCGTGTGGCATTAAAGTGTTGTTTGAATAAAATTAGTCGATATGGGAAAAATAAAAATGGAAACCGGTGTTGTGGTGATGAAGTTGACCGCTACGGTATATAGAGGAACAATTCGTGAAATCCAATCCTCACGCATAGGTTTTTGCGGGGAGTACAATAAAGAAATACTTTCTAAAATGGGTGATGAGTTCAAAAAGATATTTGCTAAGCAAATTGAGGCTGAATACAAAGGTAAATCAGTGAAGCCGGATAAGATAATTTATCGTGTCAGTACCAAATCAACGGAATGTGAAATGATTCTTAATGGTAAATGACATGGCACAGGAAGTAACCAATTTCGCCCGGTTCTACACATTGTTCAACAAGCTTCCCTGTACAGGAGACCGGGAAGAATTCAAGAAAAGCATTGTGCTGCAGTACACGTGGAACCGGACGGACAGTCTGAAGGAAATGACAGCCAAGGAGTATGAAGCCTGCTGTACGGCTCTGGAGAAGCTGAGCGGACAAGACGAATGGCGACAGAAGCTGCGTGAGGAGCTGCGGCGGAAACGGAGTCTCTGTCTGAACCTGATGCAGAAGCTGGGCATAGATACATCCGACTGGGCACGAATCAATGACTTCTGCAGTAATCCCCGAATAGTCGGCAAAGCGTTCAGACAGATTACGGTGGACGAACTGGATGAACTGGCGGTAAAGCTTCGGTCCATACAACGGAAAGGCGGCTTGAAGCCCAGGAAAGAAAAGCAAACGATTAACCCCGTGAGCATGGTATCACTCATTCAGATTGACCCTGATGCTCCGGCAAACTGATAGGATATGGAAAATAGAAACACAAAGATTTTAGAGAATCTGAAAAAGGAAATCAACCTGCTTGCCTCTGATATGGAGAAGCAAGATGCAGCCGAGTTTTATAGTGAATTGGCTGACTGGGCATACGCCAACGGAGAGGCTATGCTGATGGAAGACGAACCTGAAATGCAGGATTATGAAAACCAATAACCCCAAAAAACAAGAATCATGGAAGAAATGAAACAAACGACCGTGGTAATGACGGCAGAGGAAAAGGCGGAATTTGAAGCCTTCCAGAGAGAAAAAGCAAAGAAAGCGGCAGAGGAAAAAGCCAAGAATGACCGCGAAATGTACAAACAGATGGTGGATGAGGAGATAGCAAACTCCATTCCGGTACTGCTGGGCATCAGTGAGCAGATCAAGGCAAGCAAGCAGACTGTGATGGACAACTTCAAAACCATTCTGGAAATGAAGGCAGACCTTTTCAAGACCAAGGTGAAGGATGACCAGCGCAGCCATACCTTTACTAACAGTGAAGGCGACAAACGAATCACGCTGGGTGTGTATGTGACCGACGGTTACCGTGACACGGTGGAAGACGGTATAGCCATTGTGAAGGAATACATCGAAGGTCTGGCCAAAGATGAAAAGACCAAGGCACTGGTGAGCATGGTGCTTCGTCTGTTGGCCCGTGATGCCAAGGGAACGCTGAAGGCTTCACGCATCGTGCAGCTTCGCAAAGTGGCCATGGAAACCGGAGATGACCGTTTCATTGAAGGTGTGCGTATCATTGAGGAAGCCTACCAGCCGGAAGTGAGCAAACAGTTTATCCGTGCTGAAATCAAAAACGAAAACGGAATGTGGAAACCTATCCCTCTGGGAATGACAGAATCATAAATAATAGAACTATGATACAAGAAGTGGAGAAATCTCCGAAAGTAGCCCTGTGCCGTGCTTGCTACGGTACAGGTAAAGTAAAGAAAGTTGTAGAATATCCCTCTCGGATCTTTGGAAAGAAGCGAAGCGAAACCGTTGAGGAAGTCTGCAGACAGTGTGAAGGAAGTGGCCGGGTAACGGTAAGCGCAAAAATGACGCTTGACATCCGTCCCTATAAACCTAAAGTAGAACCGTCTATGAACGATTAAACCTATATGGGAAAGCGGCACGGAGTCAGTTATCAGAAGCGTGTAGTAGAAGTAAACAGGATATATGACCATTATGCCAGTCACGGTGTACCGAACCGTGAAATATGGCGGCGGTACATATATCCTGTGTATGCTATTAGTGAGCGTACATTCTACAATATGCTTAAAGCGTCCGCAGACCCTAAAAATGATTTGCCGGACGATACGGTACAATTGAAATTTAACTTTGACTGGGAATGAATGAAAACGTAAAAAAAGTAGTGGCCCGGATACTGAAAGACATTCAGGTGGAAATGAGTGATGAGTTTGACAAGAACTTTGAACGGCAGGCTTTTTTCAGTGAGAAATGGCAGCGACGGAAAAGCCCCATCCGGAATGAAGGTAGAGCCATACTAACAGATACCGGGGCGCTTCGGAAAAGTATCGGAAGTCGGACAACGGAAAACAGCATTACCTTCTTTACCTCTCTGCCCTATGCGGCCATTCATAATGATGGCGGTGAAATAGTGGTGACCAAGCGGATGAAGCGTTTCTTCTGGCATAAGTATTATGAGGCAACCGGAGCGTTCGGTAGAAGAAAAGACGGCAAACTTCGAAAAGACAAACGAAATGTCCGGCTTGATACAGAAGCCGATTTTTGGATGTTCATGGCTTTAAAGAAAGCAGGAAGCACCATCAGGATTCCCCGACGCCGTTTCCTCGGCACATCGCCTGAAGTGGAAAAAGCCGTCCGTGAGATTGTAGAAGAGAACCTAACAGAGTATTTTACCATTGAATATAATATCATAAGAAAATGAGAAAAGAACTTTACCGGATGCTTTGCCGGGAGCTGAAGGCCATTGACCTTATCAAGCACATAGACTTGTGGAACCATAATGTGGAATTCATCGAACAGGAAGAAAACTGGGAGCGTCCGGCTGTCTTTGTGGAATTCTGCCCTATACAGTGGAATGCGATTGTTCCCGGTGTGGAATACCGGGCAGAACCTTTGATTAAACTGCACATCGTGACGGACTGGGAAGGTTCGAGTGCTGAGGGCAGCGAGCTGCAGGAGGATGCGCTGAAGGTGTTTGACCTGTCCGGACTGCTTCATGCACAGCTTGCCGGATTGAGCGGGGAGACCTTTTTGGAGCTGGATCTGGTGGAGAGTGATACCAATCACAACCATGAGGATATTGTGGAAAGTATCGAGGTATATCAGTGTGTGGCCATCAAGCGGCTGCAATAGCCGTCTTTATTAGACAGAAAAAGCCGCGGACGTACAAATTACCGTCTGCGGCTTTTTTGTTCAATACAGGCAAAGTAAACGCAATCAGGCAGCCTCTTTCTTGTAAAGCATCATATCTGTGTAAGAAGAGTTGTAATTCATGTGAGCATTGAATTCCACCTTTGTGCAGTTTTCAAAAGGATTACCTAAATCCCTATTTTTACCTATCCATTCGCACAGCTCCAGAATTGAAGATTTGTTGGATGTGAAATATACGTATGAATGCCCCTTCAGTACATTCAGCACATCCAGATAGTCTGCCATATTCCAGTACATGTTATAGGTCCCTACGTCAGTGGACAGATAGGGCGGATCAACAAGAAATACTACTCCAGGAATATCTTTATACCGGTTGAATACTTCCTTGTAATCGCAAGATACGATTTCCAGCCCTTCGAGATAGTCCGTACATTCCGGGTAGCCGGTCTTGCGTATATTGTTGTATAAAGCTTCCTTCCGCATATCCTGAACAGACAGTTTGTATTTCATGGAAAACAAGATAGAGGAGGAGAGGGTAATGAAATCCACATATCCGGTGCTATTCTCTTCCTGCTCGATGCGGCTGAATATTCGTTCACGCAGTTCTCCTTTAATGATTTTATGACGTGGTACGGAATTCCCTACCATTTCGCGAATGTCAGCAAGCAGCTGATTCGTTTGCGGAATGTGCTTCATGCGGAAGCGGTAGTTATCAAAGTCATTATAGATAACAGTAGAGTGGGGCTTGAGGGATTTGGTAATGTGAGACAACAATCCGGAGCCACCGAACAGGTCAACAAACAATGTTCCATCCGGATATTGCTCCAGCACTTTCATGAATTCCTTGGCTAACATACGCTTTTGCCCGACAAATGGGAGAGGGGCTGACAGATACATCTTTCTCATACGTTCAATTCAAATTTTACATTTTCATTGCCGGCAAGCAGCTGTTCTGTTTTGTCGATGTTGTTTTCGTAAATATGCACATTCCCCAGATTCAGGGTGATGGATTTTAGTGGCAACTCAATCTGTCTTGATATTAGATACAAATGATAAATATCTGCCGGCAGTCCTAAATTCGCATCGCTGCTTCGCTGATAGGCGGTCATGACCAGTTCTCCTTGCTCTATCTGGAACTGAACAAGACTAAGGCATGGAGCCTGGTTGCTTTCTGTTCCTGTAGATCCGAGAAACAATATATAGTTTTTGCTGTTCCTTTTTTCCCTGTTTATGCGTTCGATGAGTGGCGGCAGTTTTTCAAAATAGGTTGGGTAGCTGTTCACAAGGATAGAGCCGCAGTAGTCCCACCAGTTGATTCCGGCCTCCCTGTATTTTTCCACGTTTCGTTCGCCCCTCATAAACAGTTGTAACTCGTTTTTTAACTTCTTCCGCGCTATGGTATGCCCCTCGAATATATCAAGAAGGTCGGCAGGGAGCAGCGTCAGCTGTTCATTCAGTAGGTAGCGGATATTCCCTTTTTTATTGCTTTGCATCTTTCCGGACGAAAGCACCTTGCCTAAGATTTGATAATACTTGTCCATGATATGAATGTTATTTATTGCGATACAAAGGTAGGGTAGGGGAGTTTGCCTTTAGTGGGAGGAAGTCCTGATTACACTGCACACAAATTGCAGTCGGTTTTAAAACGCTTGATCAGGTCATACACCTTTCGCTCACTGATGCCATATCGTAGGGAAAGCGTAGCTACGATATAAGACACTTTTTCACCATTGGTCTGCAACTTGTTATATTCATTATATAGTTCTATATATTGCACGTCATCGGGTCGTATGCCCATGTAATGGCACGTTTTTAAAAGCTCTCTGTTCAATTTTAGTATCTCAATTACTTTCATATCCAGTTAAATTTCGTACATTTGCATTGTCTCACTTATCATTGCGCAGAATAGCGCTTACATAAAAAAGCCTCTTACTGGCGAACGAGGGTATCTGCCCCCGGTCGTGCCGGTAAGAGGTGCTTTATGTTTAAATGGTAAGTGAGACGACTATTTAACAGGCCGGGGGCTTTTTTTTATCCTTCCCCCGAAGGGATTGTCAATCATTCAATCCGATATAAATCCAAGTTGAATACATCTTTCCTTTTCCATCCTTCAGCCAGTGTGTTTTGGATGTGTCTGACCGCTTGAATGTAGAAGTCCTTCAGATTATCCAACTTTTCAAAGGTATGGTATTCGGGCTGTTCATCCGAACCGAATTTGAATGTAACCGGAAGGGTCTCTCCGCCCGTCTGAACGGCCAAATCGTATGCTGCCTTATAGTTGTATTGGTTCTCCGTAGAAAGCCATACAGGGGCGCCATTATAGGCGAATCCGGATAGGATAGCTGCATCAGTCTGGCTGTTATACCATGACATAACCAATGTGCGGATTTCCTCATCAGTAGGCTTGTGTCCGAACTCCTCTTCCATGTAGGAGGCAGAGCCGTTCTCTTTTTCCTGCACATCCCAGCGGATGCGCCATTTGTCTTTAACCGGGTTCGTGCATTCCATCAGCGATACACCGGCACTTCCTTCAACTCTTCTCATGTAAACACGTATTTGGTTCTACCTTTGCCGAATGTCTCTGTCTTGATGGTCGTTTCAAACGGGAAACCATCCGGCATTTCCTTTACTTGTGCGAGAATATTCTTCATTTCCTCGCTGTTGGTGAAGAACTTCTTTGCTTCGCCGTTCACTTCGATGGCCACAATACAGCGGTCTTCTCCCTGCTCGGTCTTGATACCGGTCTCAAAGTCCTTCACTACAATCGGTAAGTTTACCAGTTCCCGGATGCTTACCACCACACCGGGAAATCGCTTCTTGCCGTCCTCCGGCTTGTAAGCGACATTCAAGTCTTTAAAACTTCTCATTTCTTTGCCTGTTAATTTTTTAAACAACTTATTACAGTCGGCGTGCTTCGTCATGCCGTAGAAACTGGCAATCAGTTCTCGCCGTCTTTTTCTCGATTTTACCTCGTGCATCTTCCGGGCAAACTTCTGCTTGATACGTTTCCGCAATCTTACATAGTCGGGACGGATAACATAGCCAAGGAAATCAATGCCTTCTTCTACAGGGAATACCCGTTCATTCGGCTTTATTTCCAAGTCTATTTTTCCCATTTGCCTGTGAATAACATCACGAATCTTCCACAATTCCGCTTTCGTTTTACCGAGTACCAGTCCGTCATCGCAATAGCGATAGTAATAACGAACCCCGTACTTATCCTTCAGATAGTGGTCTAAAAATACAGACAGAAGCAGATTTCCTGCCCCTTGTGAACTGCGCAGTCCGAAGCTTATACCTTCCGGCAGCAGCTTAACAAACCGCTCCAGTAGCACCAACAGCCTTTCGTCCTTGAACACCCTCCGGAAGCACCACATAACAAAGTCCTGCCGCGCATTGTCGTAAAACCTACGGATGTCAAACTTGTATGCGTAAAGTGTGCCTTCCGGGTCTTTTTGCAAATCGGTACGTATGCAGTTCATCAGATCATGAGTACCGCGCCTTTTGATGCTTGCACCGGTTGTCCGGATATAACGTTTTTGCAGGTGGCGGTCCACCACATTCATGATGGCAAACACAGCGATGCGGTCTTTCATGGACAGGATCTGCAAAATACGTTTTTTACCGTATTCTTCAATTTCCCTCTCATGGTAGCCGCCCAGCCGGAATGAACCGTCCGCAATGGAAGCCGTCAGTTCGGCGATAATCTTCTCCCTATGGGCAAGCAGGAATCGTCCCTGCCTTGACCTCTTACGACCGGTTCCGCGAAGTACCGAATCGAATGCCTCCGACATATTGGAGTATTCGATGATTTCCTCGATAATATATCCTTCCCTGCGCATAAGCTATTGGTTAATAAACATGAAAGATAAGGGCCTTCCTTTCCCCGGATCTGACTTCTTCGAACTGATAACAGCCTACCAAACTCCACCCGACGCGTGATTTTTCAGCTTTCCACCCTAATGGGTGCTGTTGCTGTGGCTTGCTTCCCTCGGCACCGCTTCGGGGACACGTCCCCGGTGCTGTACGCCGATTAATTAGATTTCCAGACGCGAGCCGATATTCGCATTCGTATTCGAAGCATCGTTATTCGCATTCGCATTCGACACACCGCCATTCGCGTTCGCATTGTTGTACCCGCGATAGACCACACGGACTATCGGGAAGCTCCACCGGGTACAAAGTTACTGATTTAACAGGCAAAATGAGCTAAAGCATTACACTATCCACCAAAATAGGGCCGACAATATGCCGCCTATGACGGTAAGAGACCAGTCTATCCAGTCCCAAAGTCCGCCTTTCAGTTTGTCTTTCAGTTCCAGACAGGAGGCTGCGACAGCTGCAGCATAGAGCGCTGTCCACGGGGTGAAGGCCAAAATGCCTACCAACAAACCGCCAATAAGGTGTTTGTAGCGGTTGCTTTGTTTGAGAAATTCGATAATTTTGTTCATAACGGGTTGTTTTTAAAAATTGTTTTGTATATTTGCAGTGAGGAATAGCGTTAGATGTTCAGAACGGGATTGTAGTTCCCGGAGCTTGCGTCTTTCGCTATTCTTTCTTTTTTATATGTTTGTATAATTCACCTCCTTCTGAAAGACTGTGCAGCGTGTATTCGTGCCAGTCGTATTCCCGAACTATTATCAGTGCTTTTTCACCTCTTACTTCTATCTCGAAAATGTGCGATTGTATGAGGTGTGGAATACCTTTGTGGTTATCTGCTGTTCCCAGGTATTTGGCTTTGGCAAATACATTCTTTATATCCAGAAGCATGAGGTTCTTTTCATGGTAGAACTTGTATGGCTGGTTGGTCCATTCTTGAAGCGTGCGTTTTGATATGTTTACCGGGAATGGGAATTCATTATTCGTGATAACTGTTCCCTGCAATGGCTTGGCTTGCTTCTTTATCTGTTTGGCATCTGCATTGGCCAATGTTCTTACCAGTTTGCATGCGGCGCACAATTCATTTTCCGGAACGAAGACCAGTTTCATATTTCCGTTGTTCATATCGCAATCCTTACAGCGCTTGATGGTGTATGGATTATAGTCGGGCATCGTCTTTTGTTCCATGCCTGCATTGAACCGGAACATTCCCTTTTTGTCAACTTCCAAAGCTGATTTCCCCCTTGCCATGGCCTCTTCGTGGTCTGTAGGCGGATACTTGGATTTGCGTACCTGGACCACGGAACAGCGGCAGCCCCATCCGTTAGGAGGATAGAATTCTGCCCAGAACGGGTCTGAAGCCGGGAGTGTGATGCCGGCCATTTCTGCATGGGTGGGACGTACCTTTGCATCCCCGGCCGTGCGGTACTGTAGATAATAGCGGTCGCCGTCCTGCATGAACCGTTCCCATTTGGCTGCCATTTCAGCCGAAGCCTGTACAAAGGTGAATTCAGCCCGTAGATAGTTTGAATTGTATGTTTCGTCGATCTTCCGGACATCATTCAAAAAGCGTTCGAACGTCTTTCTATTGCCGTTTTCATCCAACAGGGAGGGAAAGGCTTCATTCAGTTCATGGAAGGTCTTCAAGCCGGAGAATACATAGTTGGAACGCTCCAGCCGCTTGCGCATGGTCTCGGACATTTCCACCTTTCGGAATGAACCGTTCAAGACAGAAGAATGAGCTTCTATAAAATCCTGCGCTTCTTCGGATGCCAGGATACCTATTTCAAGGTTTGCCCCTTCTTGCCGGAACAGCACCTTCATCATGCGGTCAAAGCGTTCCGTGAGCTTGTCGCGCATGAGTTTTGCCTCGTCCTCCATGGAGAGGCATAGTTTCTGTTTGCCCAACAGGTGGGCATACCGCTGGTGCAGCCCCGAATAATCATCGGGGCTCAGTCGAAAAAACGGGACAGCGTTTCAGCCGGTTTGCCGTCTTTCTTTTTTTTCGGTTCTGTCGGGTCCGGCTCTTCTTTCGGTTCCTTCTCCTCGCACGGGATACCGTATTTTTCCTCAAAGTACTGAGGCTTTACCTTGTAGTGTTGCAGTACCATTTCCTCGTAAGCTTTCTGCTGTTCGGGCGTGTAGTCAATGGAGTAGTCCCAATCGAAGCGCAGCCCTTTAACAGGGAACCCGTGGCGCACCATGCGCGGAATGAGCTGGTTGTTCACTATATCCCGAAGCATATCACAGTCGCTTTCCACGAGGTTCTGGAACACTTCAAGGTGCGTTTCCGACTGTGATAGGCTGCTTCCGTCCTCGATGGTCATCGTCTGCCCGATGATAAGCTTTGACAGTTCGGAGTTGGCCCGATCGATACGCTTGTCATAGACATTGAATGCGTCCCCCTTGCCGCTTTCCACAAATTCGATTTCGGTTTCCATTCCTGCCACCATGGAGAGGGCGGTTCCGGCTTCACGCAACATCTTGTCGAGACGGTCAATCTCTTTCTGATCGCGCGAAGTGGTGCGTGCTATACGCATGGGCATTCCGAATATTTCCCCGAAGGTGTCCCAAAAGGCCAGCATGTTCTTTTTGGGAATAGTCTGTGAAGCAGCCTTGAGATACAGCCCGAGGTCGTCGGGCCTACCTGCCTCAATGAGCCAGTCGGAAAAAGGAGGCTGGCGGTAGTCTATACCTGTAGTCCAGTCCTGCCCGAGGTCGGTAATGACACGCCCATACTCAGGAATGACATGTTTGCGCGGAATAAGCTTCACATCCGAATAACAGATGCAGCCGTCGCCGTCAGTGCAAAGGTCGCCCAATTCGATGAGCGAATGTCCCCAGTAGATTGAATCAAGTGCATAGCGCATGAGCTGCTTGAACCAGGACTGGTCAAAGAAGTGAACCGCTTCCTCGTTCTCATCCCCTTTCATATCCACGATTTTGAAAGAACGTGCCATGACAAAACCTCTGCGCTGCTCCACACACCCGGAGAGGTGAAGGTCTATTTCCGCGTCCCGGTAGATGTCGTACAGGCGCTGGCGGCTGGGACTGTCCACATTGATGGCATACTGCCAGGCATCGCGCCAGTTCTTGATGTCCTTCCGGGTGAGTGCATCGGTGGTGCGTTGCAGGTCGATGACCATTTTCTGCACCCGCTTGATGTCTTTCCCCTTGGCCAGATTAAAATTGCCGTATGGCGTTTGCAGTACGTTTTTCGGTTTATTGGAAAACATACCGCTGAAAAAGTCTTTAATATCCATAATCCTACCAGTTATGATGAAGCTGCTTCTGACAGCTGTAAACAAATGAATTTCCGGACGGAAGCCCATCTTCTCCGACAGCCAAAGGCAAATCAGGGACAATTTTTCCGGCCTGTACGCCTTCAAGCCACTTGATGGCCCGTTCATACCGTTCCTTGCGTATCTCGCTTCCCATCTTTTGCGGCATGGCTGCACTCATGTGGTAAAGTGAAATGTCGCAGGTGTACATGACAATGAGGCAGTTCCGATGTTCATCCTGTGCAGAGAAAATGGCCGTACAGTCGTATTTCGGCCGTAGATAACCGGCAATTTCTTCCCGGGCTTCCGCTTCTGCATTGGTACGGTTTTCCGGGCTTACCTGCGAGATAACCTTTAATGCGTTGTCGCCGATGACAACTTTGTAATCTTCTTCTGTAATGAACATGACTTTACTTTCATTTAGTGATGAACAATGCCATTTTTTCTATATCCCGGATAGTGGTTCCCTTGCGGAAACGGTGGCGGTGAATCAGTTCACAGATGTTCCTTTTGGGGACAACTTTCAGTTTGCCACCCATATACAGGACGTAGTACTTTCTTCCGTAGAGCTTGGCGTACTTGCAAGCACGGGCAACGGCACGTTTATAGCGCCATGCAAAAATCATTCTTTTAATCAGCTGTATCATGTTACCATATATTTTTGGCGGTCGGCCTTTTACCGAACACCGGTTGAAAACTCTCCTGCCTTGAATTGCGCTGCAGCATCCAGATGGCTCCCTCGTCGGCATCCGGTGCATCATCGTGAATACGGCTGCCACGCTCCAGTGCCAAGGTCTGTTCGATTCCGGTCTGCATATCCGGCGATTCTTTCAACTTCTCATTGTAGAATACGAAACCGCGTTCCCATAATGGTGACACCGCTTCGATGCGCTGGAGCTTGTCCGGTTTCTTTCGTTTGTCCGGCATGATGGGCAGTTGGTATCCACGCAGATTCCCTTCTGCCTCAAACTCATCCAGAATGACATCCTGCATGAAGTTCGCTTCCATAAAGAACTGGACGGCTGCCGTATCACGTGTACGCTCGTAGAGGTCGTAAAGCCACCGTACCATTCCTGAAACGGTATCCTGCCGGACGTAACAGTCTATAAGGTGCAGTTCCTTCCCAATCTTGCCCCAAAGGCGGCAAGCCTTGTAGTCGTTGGAAGTGGTCGATTTGAAAGAGGGGTCGGTATAGCAGACCAGCATTTCATACTTGGATAGCCTGGGCAGTTTCTTGTAACGAATCCAGTCTGCCCGAAAAATAGTTCCGTCCACGATGGGGTTGTGCATCATCTCCTTTTCCCATGCCCGGTAGCCTACGAAATCCCTGTATTCCTGCGCCTCTTCTTTCGTCCATTTTTCGCGCCATACCGGTTCTCCGTTCTTGTCTATTGCCTTGATGACGGATACATGTACCCCTTTTGTCTTGGTGAGATTGGCCAGCACCGAGTTTTTAGAAATGAGGTTCCCGACCATGATAAAACGCCCCCGGCCCACATCCAGTGCACCAAAAAGGGCTTCTTTCACCCAGTCTGTAATGTCATGCACCCGTTTCTCATTGCGGCACAGTTCGTCGTCATCCAAGTCATCGATGACGATGTAGTCCGGACGTGCTTCCCGGTCTCGCAAACCACGTGGAGACTGTCCGCGTCCGCAAGCCAGGAATTTCACCCCGTTGGTCGCCTTGAACTCCCCATCCTGCCAGGAGGCATTCCCCTGCTGCTTGCCGAAGTCGGCAATGATGCGCTGGTTATGTTCCAGTTCTGCCTGAATATCTCCCAGCAGACGTGTGGCTGAGTCCTCACTTTTGCCGACCACCACCATGAAGTTGATGAGACGTTTGGGCTGGAACATCAGCCACAGCGGAACAAAAATGTCCATGTGTGTGGACTTGGCATGGCCACGCGGCCACATGAATACCGCTTTCAGGTTGGGTGTGCCTTTTACTTTAGCCGCTGCCGCATTGTGGAACGGTGCATTGTGGATGGTGCGTATGACTTCCCCGGTGGTTTTGTCACGCAAGGTGAGAAAGTGGGGGAAGTAATATTCACAGAACGCGGCATAGTTACCCTGCAGACGCAGAATACGCCTGTCCTTTTGTGCCGGTGTCTCGCCCGCGAGCAAAGCCGTATCCGTGATGGACTGCACTCTTTTACAGTGTTCCTTCCACTGTTCGTATGCCTGTTTCTTTTCCGCTGCTGTTGCCATAGCCGTTTTATTTTATGCCCATCTGTTCGGTGATATACAGATCCTGGTACTTGTTGATTGCCCTGACCAGTTCCGGAGTCACTTCCGGGTCGATGGTTGAACGGTATTCAATCCATTTGGAGAATGCCATGAACACTTCAATGACATCCACTACGTTGGCCTTCTTGTCTAACTTTTCAATCACCGCCGAAAGTTTGGCCAGTTTGTCCCCGAGACCAGCTACAAGTGCAGGGTCGTTCGATTCGTTGACTTGAGTAATGAGTGTATCAATGGTGAGCAGGAGTTTGTTCACCAGTTCCGGCCGGGTGACGTTCTTTGCCGCCCTTGCCTCTTTCCATCCGTCAGCCGTGCACCATTTTGAGATGGTGACGCGTGACACGTCCACTTTCTCCGCAATTTCAGTCTGTTCCATGCCGGAAAGGAACAGTGAGCGTGCAAGAGATTTTTTCTTTTCGATTTCTGCCTTTGTCATATAATAAAGAATATAGGGTTAAAGGCAGGCTTCGGAGTCCCTTGCACCTGCCCGATTTATTCGCAAAGTTGTCCGCTTATCAGCTTGCAGCCAAAATAATGTGCAACGGTTTCATAGAAGTGTGCAACCATTGCACACTTTTTTGGCTTCCCGGTAAGTGCTCTGTAATATTGCAGCGCCAATGCATAAAGGCGTGGCATGAGAAAATGAGTAAACGTGTAAGAATTTCAAACGACAGCCTGAACAGCTACGGAAGCCGTGTGTTGACATCGGGCATGAGTGTGGAGCAGTATTGCCGAAACCCGGTACTGCTGTACATGCACCAACGCGGAAACGTGATTGGTTATGTGAAGGACCTTCGGGTAGAGGATGGTGAAGTAACCGGGGAACTGGTGTTTGACGAAGCGACCGACCTCAGTAAAAGATGCAAGAAACAGTTTGAATTCGGCAGTCTGAGAATGGTGAGTGCCGGAATAGACATTCTGGAACTGAGTGACCAGCCCGAACATTTGCTGCAGGGGCAGACCAGCCCGACAATAACCAAAAGCAAGCTGTATGAGGTATCACTGGTGGATGTAGGTTCCAATGATGATGCCATCGTACTGATGAAGGATGGAAAACAAATCACATTGGGAAAGGATGGTGATTGTCCTTTGCCACTAATCAATAACCAAAAAACAACAGAAGAAATGGAACTGAAACTTTTGGCCCTTCAATTGGGGCTGCCGGAAACGGCAACGGAGGCTGATGTTAATCAAGCCTTAAATGAACTGAAAGCAGCCAAGGCAGAGAATGATTCCCTGAAGCAAGAAAACGGGAAGCTGACTTTGGCCCGTATCACTGGTCTTGTAGAAAAGGCAGTGGTGGAAAAGCGTCTGGGAGAAGACAAGAAGATACAGTTTATCGAACTTGGCAAGAAGGTTGGTGTCGATGAACTGAAGAATGTGCTTGATGCCATGCAACCACAGGTGAAGATTTCCACTGTATTGAGCTATCAGGGCGGCAAGCAGCAGGCACAGCCGTCCACCTATGCCAAACTGAGCGATGTCCCGAGTGATGCGCTGCTTGAAATGCGCGAGCATAACCCGGAGGAGTACAAGCGCCTGTACAAGGCTGAATACGGCATGACCTGTGAAATTTGAAAACCTTTAAAATGAAGAAAATGGGAAAAATTGTAATGCTTTTGACGGCACTTCTGTTCAATACGCTGACAGGTGTCGTGTGTGCTTCGGTATTGGGATTCTCTCCGGTGGCCGGAGCTGTGGGAATGAATGCGGTGGCAGCCTTTATGGGAATGGCCCCGCAAAGTACTTCAATACTCCGTGAAGGGGTTTATACGGAAATCTGGACAGGGGAACTTGTTAAGGTGCTCCGTGCCGGACTGGAAGGAACCTGGCTGTCAGGAATCCCCGACCAAAGCAGTATCGTGAATAACGATGTGATTCACCTGGTAGAAGTTGGTGTAGATCCGGATGTCTTGATAAACAATAAAACCTATCCGATTGATGTGCAGGCTTTGGAAGACAAGGATATTGCCATCAAGCTGGACAAATTCCAGACCAAGGCTACGCCGATTACAGACGATGAGCTTTATGCCATCAGCTATGACAAGACCGCCCGTGTGAAAGAGGGACATGCCAACAGTATCAATGATGCGAAGTTTACCAAGGCGGCCCATGCGCTTTGTGCGAACAAAAATACGGAAACTACTCCGGTGCTTAAGACTACCGGCGAGAAAGATCCGGCTACAAACCGTCTGCGCCTTACCGTGAATGACCTTGTGGAAATGAAGCGTGCCCTTGACAACCTGCGCGTACCGTCAGACGGCCGCAGACTGGTGCTTTGCCCCGACCATGTGAATGACCTGCTGCTGACCAGCCAGGCATTCCGTGAACAGTACAATATTGACCGCAACAGCGGCAAGGTAGGTAACCTTTACGGCTTTGAAATCTACGAGTACGGCAACAACCCGCTTTATACTACAGCCGGAGTGAAGAAGGCATTGGGTACAACGGCAGAAGCCGGTGAATTTCCGTGTTCATTTGCCTTCTACAAACAGAGGGTTTTCAAGGCAACAGGTTCTACCAAGATGTATTATTCCGAGTCAAAGAATGACCCGTTGAACCAGCGTAACCTGATTAACTTCCGCCATTACTTCATCTGCATGCCCAAGAAAGAGGATGCCGGAGTGGTAATGATGAGCGGCTATCAAGCATGATGATTATGGCAAAGTTGAAATATCTGGTAATACACTGTACGGCAACCCCGGAGGGGCGTGAGGTATCATCGGCGGACATCCGCAAATGGCATACTTCTCCGGTTGCCCAGGGAGGAAGAGGATGGAAGCAGGTTGGCTATACCGACCTGTTCCACCTGAACGGAGGCGTGGAACGTCTGGTAGAAAACAATGAGGATGCACAGGTGGACCCTTGGGAAGTGACCAACGGAGCCAAGGGATATAACAGTGTAAGCCGTCACATCGTGTATGCCGGAGGCGTGGAAAAAGACGGTAAGACCCCGAAAGACACCCGCACTGGCTGCCAGAAAAAGGCACTGGAGAAGTATGTGAAGGATTTTCATCGGAAATTCCCTGATGTACGCATTATAGGACACAACGAACTGGCAGCGAAAGCCTGTCCGAGCTTCGATGTGCAGGAATGGTTGAAAGAAATAGGTATTAATCAATAATAAAACCGGGTGGTATGGACTTGAGCGAATTTATGAACATTATCCTTGGCGGCGGCCTGGTTGGTACGGTGGCGACCATTGGCTCCTTGCGGGCTACTGTGAGAAAAGCGAAAGCGGAAGCGATGAAGGCCGAGGCCGGTGCAGAGGCCATGCGCATAGATAACGCCGAACATGCCACCCGCATTTTGATGGAAAATATTGTAAAACCTCTAAAAGATGAATTTTGTGAAACAAAGAAAGAACTGGCCCGCAATACGCGCGAGATGGCCCGTCTTAGAAAAGCTATTGATACAGCCGGAAACTGTCCTCATCGTGACGATTGCCCTGTGCTTGACAGGTTGCGCGAGTCACCGAAAGAGCATGAACCGGGAAGTCCGGACGGAATCGGCAAGCGCCGACAGCGCGAGCGGAAGTCGACGGGCGGGACTGGTGATGGCGGGTATACCGGCGAGTTCGGTGAAGCTGACTATACCGGCGGACAGCCTCCGTAAACTTCCTGAAGGTGCCGTGTACCGTGGCAAGAGCGGACAGGCGAATCTGACCGTAGGCAGCGACGACAGCGGGAACATCGTGGCCGAAGCCTCGTGTGACAGTCTGCAGCAGCTGGTGCTATGGTATGAAGAAGAGCTGGCGCGCATCCGTAGCGAAACCAAGAGCGAAATTTCAAATGACGTTCAAACAGTAGAAAAACGCCCTCCGAACCGGATGCGGACGTTTATCACAGGTGTATTGGCCGGCTTATTGGCCGGTGTGTTATTAACCATCAAACTTTATAAACGATGAACAAGAATTTCATGTACGGCATAGGAGCCGTAAAGTATAAGGATTTCACAATCGGGTATATTGAAAAGAACTCGTTTGACCTGGGCGGCAAGAAACCCGAGGCCGCGAAGATCGAGGCCGAACAGGTGCAGGGTGCCCCGGTGCTGGTCATCCCACAGAGTAACGGCGGCATCGCCCCGACGTTCAATGTGATCCAGATGAACTATTCGAACCTGCACAAACTGCTTGGCGGCAGCCTGCATTATAAGAAAGAAGACTCGGAAAAGAAAACTCCGATCGGCTGGACAGCCCCGTCGGAGGTGCTTGTCATGCAGGGACCATGGGAACTCTCCCTCGTGTCCGGACAGAGCGTACTGATTCCCAACGCCACGCTGCTTTCCAATCCTGCAGGCAAGCTGACCCTTACAGAAACCTCCAAGATAGAGGTTACGCTCGAAGTGGCGATGCCGGAGGACGGTTCGCAGCCTTACGGCGTGTTCGATACGGAAGCAATACCGGACGAGTGGGGGCAGTACAAGCTGCCGCCGGCGGAAGCCGCGGCTGCAGCATCGCTCCAAAGCGAGGAGGGCTAACGTATGGCTGACCGTTTGGAACAACTGATAGAGATGGAGTGTGCGGACGCGCTGCTTGACAGTGGCGTGTCCGTTCCTCTTAAAAGGTGGAAGTTTCCGTGGCTGAAACGCCCGGTGGAGGTACGTGTGACGATGAAGCGTCCGAGACTGCGGGGTCAGATATTGTTGGCCAGGGAATATCTGAAGATGGGTATCAAACCCGACTGGCAACCGAAGGACAAGGCCGAGGAACTGGCCTTTGTGGCGGAGCATGGCAAGGCCGTGAGCCGTCTGCTGGCCTATACGGTATGCCGGGGCTACGTGTCGCGGCACGTGGGTATCGGGGTGACGGCATGGGTGCTGCGGAACTTTGTGGAGTGGCGCTATCTGACGGCTATGTTCCGGACATTCGAGCGTCTGATGGGCACGAAGGATTTTATGCGTATTATCAGCTCGACAGCGCGGGCGAACCCGATGACTCCGAGACTGAGCCAGGCAAGGAAGGGGAGTTAAGAACCCGGTATGAGGGTTCCCATAGCCCTTTCGGCTTCGTGTGGCAGATAGCGAGTGCAACGGGCTGGAGTGTGGACTACATTCTGGACGGTGTGAATTACCAGACGCTGATACTGATGCTGAACGACGCGCCGCGGTATGTGCGGCAAAAGCAAGGCGGCGGAAACGATGATTCCAAACCGGAACACAGCGCCGAGGATGAAGCGAACGATATAGTAGGATTTTTTCAAAGCAAACTGGAATGAGCAAACCTGTAGAAGTTGAATTTTTGATGAAGGACAAACTCACGCCCGGCATGAACAAGGCCGAGCGTGAGGCGCTGGAACTGCGTAATACCGTCAGACTGCTGGAGGCTGAACTGGAAAGGCTGCGCCTTGCCGGGGAGACGGCTGCCCCCAATCTGGACCAGAGTGCCAATATCGCGCAGATCCATGCACTGGAGAAGCAGCTTGAGGAATTGCGCGGCAAACTGAAACTGCTGCAGGAGGAATCGGAATCCGTGCAGGTCACCCCTGCAGATGTACCCAACGCGCAGCGCCAGTTCAACGGGCTTCACAACAGTATCCAGCAGATCGCCCGTGAAATGCCTTCTTTGGCCATGGGACCGCAGATGTTCTTCCTGGCAATCAGCAACAACCTGCCGATTTTTACGGACGAACTGGCCCGTGCCCGCAAGGAATACGATGAGCTGCAGAAGTCCGGCAAGAAGGGCACACCGGTATGGAAGCAGGTCCTGTCCTCGCTCTTTTCCTGGCAGACGGCCATGACCACCGGCATCATGCTGCTGGTAATGTACGGTGATGAAATCTGGGATTGGACGAAAAACCTGTTCAGTGCCAAAAAAGGCGTGGATGAATTCAACATATCACTCAAGGAAATGACCGAGATAGAGAAGGACGGCCGTGCCCAGATGGTGCGTACCCGCTTCGAACTGAAATCGGTCATCGATGAAATAAAGAACTTCACCGGCAGCAAGGAACAGGAAAAGGCGAAGGTGGAGGAACTGAACCGCAAGTACGGGGAATCTTTCGGGTATTATAAAACACTTTCCGAATGGTATGATACCCTTATCCAAAAGAGCGAGGACTATGTACAGGTTCTGCTGCACCAGGCCAATGTCCAGAATCTTGTAAAAAAAGCTGCAGAAGCCGATGAAGAGGTGAATAAAATCAAGGCGCAGAAACCGGAAGAGGCGGAAAGCGCCATGGGCTTTTTCGGGAAATGGGGACAATATATCATACAGTCAAGCATGGCAGAATCCGGGCAGTTCTATGACGCACAGGCTACCATCAAGAAACATGATCAGGAAGCTTATGACATACTGTTGAAAAATGCCGAAAACAAACGTGACGGTTATCTGAAAAAAGCGGAGGAAGAGGTAAAGAAAGCCGCAGAAGCAGCCAAAAAAGGAAATATCGGTGGGCATATCGACCCCAAGCAGTCCGGGAAGAATCCGGAAGCGGAAGCCAAGCAACGGCTTGCCACAGAGCGCAGGCTGGCGCAGGATCTTGCCGCCCTGCAGGCTGAAAACCGGAAGGAAGAGATAGACCGCATGCAAGCCGGTACCGAGAAGAAACTGGCACAAATCGAATATGACTATAACGCCCGGAAAGAAGAGATAAACCGGCAGGAAGCCGACTGGAAGCGTGAGAACAAGGAAGCCGGTCTTTCTACCGGAGATAACGGACTTACCCGGGAGCAACAGGATGAACTTGAAAAAGCCCGTGCCTCAAACACCGAGTCAAGGAAAAAAGCGGAGGCGGACGTGTACAGGGAAGAGGCGGAAGCCATGCGTGACTATCTGAAGGAATACGGTACCTTCCAGCAGCAGAAACTGGCCATCGCTGAAGAATATGCCGAGAAAATCCGCAAGGCAGAGTCCCAGGGCGAAAGACTGACTTTGGAAAAGCAGCGTGATGCGGCTGTGCACAAAGTGGACATGGAATCCCTTACCCAGAAGATAGACTGGGGAGCAGCGTTCGGGGATTTAACCGGTCTGCTTGCAGACCAGATGAAGAACCTGCTTGGCGAACTTAAGCAGTATGTCAAGACGGATGAGTTCAAAAAAACGGGAGCCGCAGACCAGCAGGTCGTTTACGATGCCATTGAACGTATTCAAAGCATGCTCCCCGGTGGCAACGGCACATTGGATTTTGCCCGGCTGCAAACGCAGATGCACGCTTTGGGGGATGCCGTAACACGCGTGCAAAATGCGGGACTGCAGCAGGAAGCGGCATTCGCCCGGTTAAAAGCAGCGCAGACCGATTACAACAAGGCTCTTGAAAGCGGTAACCAGGCAGAAATAGAACGTACCAAAATCGCTCTTCAAATGGCCCAATCGTCCAGCGCTTCAGCTGATGAAGAATACCTGAACGCCACCTCTGAAATGAAGGCGCTTGCCGGGGAGGTGAAAAGTGCCTCCCAGGACACGGTTGACGGGTTGAACATGGTATCCAACGGGTTGCACGGCTTTGCGAGCGGAACCTTGCAGGGATCATTTGAAGGAATCCAGAACATGCTTACCGGTCTTTCAAAACTGAATATCGGAGGCAAGGTCGGTGATGCCATCAGTCAGATGTCCGAAACCCTGTCAAGTGCCGGAGTCATCGGGCAGATCATATCGGCCATTCTCTCCATACTGGATTTGCTGAAAGACGGTATTGGCCCGATTATCTCATCATTGATAGACACCATTTTCAATGCGATAACCGGAATACTCGACAATATCCTCAGCGGAGACCTGTTCAAACAGATAGGCGGTTCCCTTGTGAAAGGTATTGGGGGATTGCTGAACACGGTGTCTTTCGGAGGTTTCAACAAACTGTTCGGCATCGGCGGGAACGCCAAGGAAGTGCAGGCGGCTATAGACCGTCTTACAGACCGGAACGAGCTGCTGCAGACCTCGATAGAGGATCTGACCGACACCATCAAGCAGAGCCAGGGGACGAAGAGTGTGGCGGCTTACCGCGACGCGTACAAGATGCAGCAGGAAACGAATTCGAACTACCTGCAGATGGCGATGGCGCAAGCCGGATACCACGGGAGCCATCACAGTTGGAACTACTACTGGGGCGGTTTCAGCCAGGCACAGATAGACAAGCTGAGCGGACAGATCGGCCGCCGGTGGGACGGGAACCTGTGGAGCCTGAGCCCGGAGGAGATGAAGGCACTGCGTTCGAATGTGGACATGTGGACGCAAATCCAGAACACCGGCAAGGGCGGCTATGGCGGGCGACTGACCGAGAAGCTGGATGACTACATAGCGCAGGCCGGCAAGCTGGAGGAACTGACCGACCAGCTGTATGAAGGTCTGACCGGTATTTCATTCGACGGGATGTACAGCAGCTTCATCGACAACCTGATGAACATGAAGTACGGTGCCAAGGATGCGGCAGAGGATATATCCGAGTACTTCATGCGGGCGATGCTGAGCAACAAGATCGGTGAGATGTACAGCGAAAAACTGAAAGGCTGGTGGGAGAAGTTCGGCAAGGCCATGGAGGACAACGAACTGACCGAGGCGGAACGGAACGCGCTGATGGAAGAGTACATGCAGTATATGGATGAAGCCCTTGCCCTGCGTGACAACCTGGCGGCAGCCACCGGTTATGACAAGACGCAGCAGGGCGGTACGAGCCAAAGTGCGAAAGCGGGCGGCTTTACGGCCATGACGCAGGACCAGGGCACGAAGCTGGAGGGCATGTTCACCAGCGGGCTGCAGCACTGGAGCAGCATGGACGACCGGCTGGAAAGCGTGGTGGAGAAGATGGACACGGCTGAAGGGCATCTGGCCCGGATAGCCGAGAACACCGGTGTGAGCGCCGGACACCTGGGCGAACTGAAGGAAGTGATAAAGAAAATGATACGTGACGGACTAAAAGTGAAGTGATATGGCAAATATACTGAGCGGACTGGTGCTGGTGAACGGCACGGACATCTGGACGGAATACGGCGTGTTCCTGGTGGAAGACCGGCGCGGGGGCATGGAGAACCTGACGGCCATTCTGACCCCGAGCAAGGCCAAGAAGGATACTGCCGTGGACATACGGGAAGAGCACGGGGAAAAATACAGCGCCGTGCTGACCCCACGGAATGAGGCGCGTGACGTGACGCTGCACTTTGCCCTGTATAACAAGACCAAAGCCGGATGGATGAAGCAGTACTTTGCCTTCGTGAATTTCCTGAAGCAAGGGAAGGACGGCTGGCTGGACATCCGTTTCCCCCAGCTGGACCTGGAGCTGCGTGTGAAGTATGCCGACTGCACGAAGTTCACCCCGCTGACCTATCTGTGGACGGAAGGCGTCCATGCCGGAAAGTTCAAGGTGAAGTTCCGGGAACCGAACCCGATTATATAACCATTTAAATGACGCTCAAATATGCTTCTAACGATATATGACAAAGCCGGGAACAAGCGTGCGGATGTGGCCGTGAACGACAGCTCGACGCAAAGCAAGGAAGTGCAGGGAGACAATGTGCTTTCCCTGTCGTTCAGCTATTATGCCTTCGTGCCCCTGGATGTGAACGACTACACGGACTATCAGGGCGAACGGTACCGGCTGACGGAACGCTACACGCCGAAGCAGGTGAGCGAGGGTGAATGGGAGTATAACCTGAAGCTGTACGGTATCGAGAGCCTGATCAAGCGGTTCCTGGTGCTGGAGACGACGGACGGGGACACCAATCCCCTGTTTACCCTGACGGCCACGCCCCGCGAGCATGTGGCGATGGTGGTGAAGGCTATCAATGACGGCATGGGCCACATTACTGACTGGAAGACGGGTACGGTGGAAGGTACGAAGCTGATCACGATAGACTACGAGGGGATGTACTGCGACGAAGCGCTGAAAGCCATCGCGGAAAAGGCAGGCGGCAAGGTGGAATGGTGGGTTGAGGGGCAGACTGTGAACGTGTGCCGCTGCGAACACGGGGAAGAAATCACCCTTGGCTATGGCAAGGGGCTGACCTCCCTGGAAAGAGATACGAGCAACACGGCCAAATTCTATACGCGTCTGTTCCCGGTAGGCTCGACCCGCAACATCGATGCGGAGAAATACGGCAGCCCGCGTCTGATGCTCCCCGGCGGAAAGAAGTACATCGAGCAGGGCGTGGATGAATACGGCATCTATGACCATTACGAGCAGGAAGCCTTCAGTGGCATTTATCCCCACCGGGTGGGTACGGTCAGTTCGGTACGCAGCGAGGAGGTAACGGACGATGAAGGGAACAAATTCACCATCTATTACTTCCGGGACGGGGAACTGAACTTTGACCCCAACCTGTACGAGCTGGCCGGAGAAACCAAACGCGTGTCGTTCCAGACGGGCGACCTGACCGGACTGGGAGAAAGCGATGACCACTACTTTGAGGTGAACTACGACAGTGCGGCGAGGGAATTTGAACTGATTACCATCTGGCCCTATGATGACGGCACCCAGCTGCCGGGCGGCAAGCTGGTGCCCCGAGCAGGCGACACCTATATCCTGTGGAATATCCGTATGCCGGATGAGTATTACCGGATGGCCGAAGAGGAATTTGCGGCAGCGGTTGAGGAGTACAACCGGGACCACTGGCTGGACATTGCCGCCTACAAAGCCCCGACAGACCCGGTGTATATGGAGGAGCACGGCATCGACCTGTTTGTGGGCAGACGGGTGAAGCTGGAGAGCCGGAAGTATTTCCCGGAAAAAGGCTACCGGCAGAGCCGTATCACCAAAATCAGCCGCAAGGTGAACGAACCCGGACAGATGGACATCGAGATAAGCGATGCGCTGCAGGTGGGCAAGTTCGACAAGGTGACGGACAGCATCGGTGCGTTGAAATGCTATACGAAATCAAAGACGGAAGGCGCTGCCCTTCCGGACATCATACGAAGCTGGGACAAGACGCTGCCCACGGACAACAACCTGTTTTCCGCCCGGCGCAGCCAGAAAGAGTTTCTGAATAAGAGCAAGCCGGACACAGCCAAAGAGCCCATCCGCTTTTTGAAGGGTGTGACCTTCGGCGAGGCTACCGGCGGCAAGCCCTGCGGCAGCGTGGACGGTGAGGGCAATGCCGAGTATCTGACTGCCGTGATCCGCGAACTGCTGCGCAGTACGGAGTTTGTGGACGGGCTGACCGGTGAGGGCTGGCAGCTGTGGATTGACCAGCTGACGGGACTGACGAACCTGACGGTGGACAAAGTGACTGCCCGGCAAAGTCTGGTGGCGCTGGAACTGCTGATTGAGCAGGTGCGCAGCGTGTGCGGCCAGCTGGTGGTGTCGGCAGCCAACGGCAAGATCAAGGACGTGGTGAAGCAGGGTGACAACTACCGCATCCTGTTTGAGCAGGAATCGGGCTTTGTGGCTCATGACCTGATGCGCTGTGCCGTTACAGGCGGGGCAAAGCTGAAATCCTACTGGGTGGAGGTGGCCTCGGTGATAGCCGGCGGGGTGCTGGTTCCGGTAAGCGAGTTTGGCGGGGTGAAGCCGGAGGCAGGCGATGAGTGCGTGCTGATGGGCAACACGGAAAACCCGCTCCGGCAGAACCTTATATCCATTGCGGCCACGGAGGACGGGCAGCCCCGTATCGACATCCTGGACGGTGTGAAGGCCAAAAACTTCAACGGCTGCCTGCGCTGTCGGCTGGGTAAGCTGGACGGCATCAGGAGCAGCGCTTTCCCGGCAGACAACCAACCGAAGGGAAACGGTCTGTATGCTGACAACGTGTGGCTGAAGGGTACGTTTGTGCTGATGACCGGCGAGGACATATTGACACGCTTTGAGATAACCGAAGGCAAAATCCATTCAGCTGTGGAAGGCTTGCGCAAGGAAATACGCGAAGACCAGAGTTATCTGGACAACAGCAGTTTTGCCGACGGCATGGACAAATGGAAGACGGGCAGCAAGGCTACGCTGTTCACCCTGGGCGGACGCTGGATCTGGGCGAACGGCGGTCCTTACGGAACGAAGCCGGACGGGCATGTCGAGATACGGACCGACGGCAAAGTGCCTTATGCTTATATCCGGAACAATTACATCATGCAAAGGCTGAAAGACTTCCGCCTGGTACCGGAGTACCGGCAGACGAACAGCCAGGGTGAACGGGTTCCCGGCGTGGTGTATCTGTCGTTCAGCTACCGAGTCATCAAGGCCGGAAGGCTGAAAATCGAATTTGTGGGTGCTGACAAGACCGGGTTTGAGAACTTCAACCTGTTCGGCCATGAAGAAGACCTGCCCGTGGGCGGTGAGAAGATGTTCACGCTGGACGGACTTTGGAACGGTACGGGAGACTTCAAGCTGTCGTTTACGGGCGTGATTTACATATCGCTGCTGGTATTCTCTACCAACAAGGCAGACGCACTGGCCTATAAGTACCGCACACTGTTCGAGCAGAGCGACCGGCTGGTGAAGATTTCAGCGGCGGTATTTGACAAGGACGGTGAAGCATTGAAAGAAACCGGACTGGTGGTGAAGCCGGAAGGTGCCGGGCTGTATGCCCAGGATGCCAGCGGCAAGGTGGCCCTTATCGGGGTCAGTGTGGAAGATACGGACGAATACGGCAAGCCCGTGAGCAAAATCAAGCTGACCGCTGACCATATACAGCTGGAGGGACTGGTGACAGCCAACGGCAATTTCAAGATACTGGAAGACGGGAGCATGGAATGCCGGAATGCATCTGTATATGGAAAAATATTTGTTGAGGACGGAGGAAAGGTAGGAACATTTACAGTTGAAAGGAATTGTATGCTTTGGAGTAATGGAGATGCTGAAATTCGATTGGGATATGACGGCTATTGGACCGGAGATACCTGCATCTATGCTAAGGCAAACAATTTTAGTAATGCAATCATGGGTATTGCTCCATTTGGTGGAGCAGGTATTTATGGAAGTTGTCGTGAGAAGCCTACTTATCCTGACAAATATACATTTTCAGCAGGATATTTCGATGGCGATGTGTTGGTGCATTCCGGGAATATTCTGGTGAGTGGTGGTGTGGTACAAGCTGATAAAATGCTTCCTCAAAATGGTTGGTCTGGGCGATTCAAGGGTAAAACAGTAGAAGTACAGAATGGAATTATCATTAACGTGTCATAAAAATGAATAGTTATGAAGGTGAATTTTAACAAGACGTTTAAGGATTATAGAGGGAATGACCTCATAGTCGGTGGAAAAGTCCAGCTGATGACAGATATTATAGCCCAATGCCTTTTTAATGGGGAAGGTGCTCGATCATCCGGTGATTCTAATAAGGATAGCAGCCGTAAAATCCATTCGTATGAATTGTGCATGCGTCTCATACAGGCAAACGGGGATTTATCCATCAGTGCTGAGGATGCTATACTTATAAAAGAGTCTGTAATCGGGCTAACCCCAGGATGTTATTCACAGATCGTAAAATTGATAGATGAATAGATTTATGGCAGAAATGACGCAAGAAGAAATGGTTCAGGAAGTGCTGGACCGTGTGCTCCAGTCCTCTACCGGTGTGGAGGATTTGGAAACTGTTACCTCGCTGAACGGTGTGAAATCACTGCCCGGCGAGAAGGACGGCAAGATGGTGATCGTCCCCCTGGAACTGATAGGGAAACCTGCGAGCGATGCCGCCGCCCGTGCCGAGGCTGCCGCCAAGAAAGCGGAAGGAGCCGTAGCCGGACTGGAGGAAAAGACCCAGGCCGCCACGGAAGCCGCTACCAAGGCCAACGAAGCGGCAGCCAAGGCAGAAAATGCCGCTGCCAAGGTGGAACAGACTACGGCAGCAGCCGTCGGCGGGGCTACTGTACGCTTTTCATCATGGATGGAAACAGGCAACGTTTTACCTGACAAAAGTACCAAGCCGGGCGGCAGCGTGGTGTATGTGGCCGGTGCCGGGAAATTTGCCTACCACATGGACTCCACCCTGTACGGGGACTGGGACGTGGCGGGAGTACCCCCTGCCGGCATGTTCATGAATGCGGACCGGACAGCCATCCTGCCGGACAAGCTTTACCTGCTGGGCGATGCCGTATATACCGGAACAGAAGGCCGCCTGAGACTACTTTCCTACCGGCATGAGGTGATGAGCGGGGATGCTTACGAAGCACTGCCGGACAAGGATGAGAATACGCTGTATCTGATTTATGAGGAGGAGTGACGATGATAACCATAGGCGGTAAGGAAATAACGGCTGCGTATGTGGGAAAACGTGCCCTGTCGGCTGTCTATGCCGGGGCAAGGCTGGTATGGTCCGCAATCAGCAGCTGTTTCGGACTTGGATACTGGAAAGGCGACGAGCCGTGGAACGGGTCGGACGCATGGAACGGTAGCAGTAAAACTGATAAATGAATGATTATTATAAAAGGACAGTATTATGGCAAAAAGGAAAATAAGCGGAATCATCAATGCGACTGAACATCCGATGAATCTTGAAACACCATGGAACCAGAAACAGCCGGACGGCACCTATCATGCCTATGCCGGGGACGATGTAGAAGCGTTTCTGAAGAAGGAACTGTCAAACCGTACCCCTACTGAGGAACTGGTGAGCGGCGAGACGAAGCCCCCTACATCCGGAACGGTGTTTGATGCAATGGTGGGTACGGTGACGGACGTGGATGTGCAGGACAGCGAGGACGGCACTCAATATGTGATGACCGTGAAGCAGAAGGATAACCAGGGCGGCGAGAGCTCGAAGGAGGTGCGCTTCTCGAAGTACACCGACGACGACAAGGTGGTGTTGTACATTGACCTGACGGACAGCGGCGGCGCGGGACTTCCCTCGCAGCAGTACCTGGCACTGGGAAGCGGTTTTGTGGTGAAATACTCTGTGGGCGTGGGTACTGCCGGTGGCGGTACGGTGGACGGCTACAGCGACCTGAAAGCCCGCGTGATTGTGAAACGCGGTTCGACCGTGATCAGTGAGTTCCAGGATGCAGAGTTTGTGGGCGTGACAGCCGGACAGGCTTATACCTTTGACGCTTCGCCCTACCTGAAGGATGCCACCGCCTATACCGTGCAGGTGGAAGCGCAGGCAACCTACCAGGGCGGCACACTGATGAAGACGGCCACGGCCAAGGTGACCATGGTGGCCATGGAGCTGGAGACCAGCTACTCGGCGGGCAACGGGCTGGCCGACGGGGGATATAAAAATGACGTGAACATCCCCTTTACTGCCAAGGGCACGAGCGGGGAGAAGAACATCTACTACCGCATCAACGGCGGGCAGGCCTTTACCCTCGGTCTTTCGGCCGGCAGCGGTGTGCAGCAGAAGAACGTGACCATCCCACTGGCTCAGATGCAGGAGGGTACGAACGTGGTGGAAGCCTACGCGCAGCATGAGAACTCCGGTGTGGTGAGCCGGGTGCATTACATTACGCTGCTGAAGGCAGGAGGCGGTGTGACAGCGTATGCCGGCCTGATGTTCAGCCACCGGGCAGCGGGGTTCCAACGCGACTGGAAACATCCGGTGCTGGAGGCAGAGCAGTGCACGGCATGGAACTTCACGTATGCCGGCTATGACCGCGATGCGTACACGGCCCGTGTGAAAGTGACGGGCCAGGGCAGCGTGGTGAAGGAAGACCTGCTGCAGCGCGGTGAGACCGGCAGCTACGGACGGACGAACGTGAACGTGGAACCGCTGGACTACCGTGTGTCGTGCGGCGATGCCGTGCTTGAGGTGCAGGTGAACACCACATCGCACCCGGACATTGAAGCCACGCTGGCACCGGATGCCGTGTGTACGTTTGACGCCTTCGGGCGAAGCAACACGGAAAACAACCCGGCAAGCTGGGTGAGCGGTGACAAGCGCATGGAGTTCCGGGACGTGCTGTGGAGCGTGAACGAATATGGTGCCGGTAGCGGCTGGCACAAGGACCGCCTGCTGCTGGCCGGTGGTGCAGGTATGACCCTGACCGCTGACGGCGGGTACCGCCCCTTCAACGAGGCGGACAAACCCGAAGGCTTTGCTATTCGTGATGTGGGCATGACACTTGAGATAGAATACAGCACGGCCAACGTGACGGATACGGATGCGGAGCTGATCACCTGCCTGGGGCAGCTGGACAACGGGAACCGGTACGGGCTGATTGTGACCCCGGAAGAGGCCAAGTTCCTGACCGGAGTGGTGACCGAGGCGATGGATGCCGGACAGGTGCTGCGCTATGAGGACTCGGTGGGTACGAAGTTCCAGCCGGGCACGAACATCCGCATTACCTACGTGTTCTATCCGAACGTGCAGACCAATGAACAGCGCACGCTGATCGGTTTCTATGTGAACGGTGAAGAGTCGGCTGCTTCCAAGTGGCTCGACAAGGTGAATTTTGACATTCAGAGCCAGCTGGAATTTAAGTCGGCAGGTGCCGACCTGAACGTGAAGAGCGTGCGTATCTATAACAAGGCGCTGACCTCGGATGAGGTGCTGAACAACTACATCGTGGACCGCAACTACCTGGAGGATGCCGACGGGGAACCGGGCGTGCGCTCGCTGGATGAGGACAACCGCGTGCTGAACGAAGGAGACACGGTGAGCATGGAGAAGCTGATGGGGCTGATGAAGAAGCGCCGGAACTCGATCCTAGTACTGATAGGCACGGGCAGCGTGGGCAGTGAGGTTCCGAGCGAGAGCGACACGCTGAACGTGGTGGATGCACTGGCCCAGCTGAACGACAAAAAGGCCAACAAGCTGGTAAGGGAGGTCCGTTTCTATAACGGAGAGGACAGGACGCTTGACTTTATCCTTACCAACGTATATGTCCGTATTCAGGGTACTTCTTCCGTGAACTATGCCAGAAAGAACTTCCGTTTCTACTTCCAGAAGACGGCAAGCGGCTGGACGGTTACATTGAGCTACGGGGAGATTGACGGAAACGGCAGGCAGAAGAATCCGGTGGTAACTACCGGCAAAAAAAATCTCTTCAAGTTGCGCAGGAACTCCGTAGGCGCGAAGCTGGCATGTTCCAAATGCGACTTCTCGGACTCGTCCATGACCACCAATACCGGTGGTGCGAAGCTTATCAATGACGGACTGAAAGAGATGGGGCTGCTTACGCCTGCCCAGCGTTACGCCAAAGACCACGGGCTGGAGGATGATTACCGTTCGGCCATCGACGGCCTGCCGTGCGACCTGTTCGTAGCGAAGAGTGCCGACGAAGACCTGACCTATTACGGCCAGTACAACATGAACAACGAGAAGAGCGACAGCTACCCCATCTTCGGGCAGGATGAGACCATCGGCGGCGAGAAATGGGGCGAGGGCGACACGCTGAACTATCTGGAAGCCGACGAGGAAGGACACAAGCAGTACCTGCCAATCTGCTTCGAGACGCTGAACAACTCCAATCCGCTGTGCCTGTTCCACTGGTTGCCGAGTACCGAACCGGAGCATAAGGATTTCATGGACTACAACTTTGACGGAGGACTGGAGTTCAACCATCCGAAAGATACCTTCTGGGCTGACGGAGGCGGTGATGCCGAGGAAGAACCGAATATGAAAGACCACTTGGGGCAGGGTGATGTGTACGATAAGATGTATAAGGCTACCGACCGCATGATGAGCTTCGTTTACCGCTGTGTGAAGGAAACTCCTGCCGGAAAGAGTATGACTTACAGTATGGAATCGCATGCGTTCGAGGGGGTAGATTATGAAGATGATGGCGACAAGTTCCCTACCGCTAAATGGAAGAGCGATACGTTTAAGAAAGAGGCATCGAAGTATTTCGACCTTCCCCATCTGATAGCTTACTATCTGTACGTGCAGTTTAACCTTGGTGTCGACCAGCTTGCCAAGAACATGCTTATCCGTACTTGGGACGGGGTGAAATGGTTGATTACTTATTATGACGGAGACTGCCAGTTGGGTTCAGACAACAAGTCATTCCTTACGGGAAAATATAACGATAACCGTCAGACCAAGCGCGACGGGGCTTATGTGATGCAGGGTCATAACTCGTGGCTGTGGAACCTCATCGTGGCCAATTGCTGGGACATGATTGTGGAGATTATGGTGAGCGGATGGAACGGGGGCGCAAGCTTCATGAGTGCCTTCAGTATCCAGAAAGCCATTGACCATTTCGATACCGAACAGATGAAGAAGTGGTGCTCACGCCTCTATAACAAGTCCGGCATCTTCAAATACATCTACCCGTTCCTGAACGAAATGCCGGTAGGTGCTGACGGTGCCAAACAGACGTATCCGCAAATCTACGGTCTGAAGGGTTCGTTAAAAGCACACCGGAACTACTTCATCCAACGCAGGTACGACCTGAAGCAGGTGGAGTACGGCTATGTATCTACGCTGGGTGCCCAGTTCTACCAGAGTACGGCATCGCTGGACAAGGCTTATAAACTGAAACCGATGCAGTACCGGCTGACCATCCCTTACCGTGTGCAATTATCCACCTCAAACGGTATACAGGCTGACAGCGGCGTGGTGGATGCAGACGTGCTCCATTCCCTGCAGCTGACCCGTGCCTTCGGTGAGAACGACCCGCTGAAGATTATCGGTGCAGCCAAAATCAAGGAGCTGGTATGGCACGAGGATGCGTTCGCAATCGGCTTCAACTTCGGTCTGCTGACCTCACTGGTAAAACTCGACATGAGCGTGGAGAAAGCCAGCGGTTACCGGAACGGCTCGTTCATGGCTTCGACGAACGGCATGCTGCTTTTGGAAGAAGTGAACATGCGGAACAACCGGCTGGCCCGGAACGGGGACAACGGGAATGTGGCTACTTTGGACTTGAGCTGGCAGGGCCGCCTGAAGAAACTGGACGTGAGGGGTACGGGGCTGACCCGTGTGAAACTGGCCACCGGTGCGCCCGTTGTGCAGTTATGCCTGCCGGACACGATTGAGGAACTGTTCCTGGAATATCTGACCAAGCTGTCCGATAGTGGCCTGATACTGGAAGGCATCAATAATGTGCGGGGCTACCGCTACACCAACTGCCCCGGCATCGACGGGTTCGCTATGCTGGAACGCCTACATCAGGCCAGACTGAACGGCAGCGGCAAGCTGGAGCGCTTCGTGCTGGAGATAGACCGGGAAGACGACGGAACCCTGCTGAAGAAGTATTACGACTACGGAACGTATACGCAGACGGGTGCCGTGGATGACCGGCATTCGGGACTGAGGGGCAAGCTGACCCTGACGAAGTATCTGGCCGATGAGGAACTGGAGAAGTATGCCGCCCGTTATCCGGAACTGACCATCAAGCAGCCGCCCTATACGATGATCGAGTTTGACGACAGCGTGGCCGACGATGCCAATATTTCAAACCTGGACAACAAGACCGGATACAAGTTCGGGAATGCGTACAAAATGAGCGGGCATGTGAATGCCATCCTGTCCAAGCGCCACCGCGTACTGGCCAAGGTGACCAGGATGCCTACGAACCGGAAGGTGGAGATAGCCGGGCAGCAGGTGGAAGTGAACAACCCGGACGGGGAGATGACCTATTTCCCCCTGCATGACGAAAGCTCGAACTTCTATGCCGATGCGGAGGACATGAACGACTGTACGGTGGCGAAGCTGGACGGCAGCGAGGGAGACTGGATGATGTATGAGCCGTTTTACTGGAGCAAAGGCATCAACGATTATTTGAACAACAAGAAGTACGCCTGCTACAGCAGTTATCCGGAGGACGAAATGCCCCCGATTCCGGACGCGACGGTACTGACACTGGATGCCATCAAGGAGACACAGGGCGGCTGGCTGGGTGAACGCAAGATCATGAGCGGCAAGCCCACGCTGATGGAATCCTATACGACGGACAAGGCTTATTCCGTGTGCAAAGTGGACGTGTCGGGTTACAGACGTGTCCGCTTCCCGAGCGTTCCAGGAACAGGGCTTATCGGCAGTGTGTTTGCTGATGCGGAGGGAAACATCCTGAAGAGTATTGTGGTGCCGACCATCGGCTTGAAATTTGAAGCCGGCATGTATCTGATAGCAGACGTTCCGGAACGTGCTACAGCCCTGCATTTCTCCATTCTGAACACGGCAGAGTTTGACTGCGTGGTACTGAGCCACAGCGACAAGATAGAGGACATGGAACCGGATTGGGTGGCCAATGAGGAACATCTGTGTGCCGTTGTGGGCAGTTCTGTAGTGGGCAGCAAGTTGCGTGCCTGCATAACCGGAGCTTCGACCACGGCAAGCATGACCTGGACGGACTTCCACTATTACAGCCAGCAGCGTGGCATGCAGCAGATAGATGCGCTGATGCACAGCCGCATCGCGAACCTGAGCTATGCAAAGTACGGGCGTAGGGACATGCAGGAACAATGCGGTGCCGGTCAGCATAACAACAACCGGACAACGGGTGGAACGGCCGACCATGGAATGACAGATACCATCGGCTATGACGAGGCGTATGTCATCAACAACAAAATCACGAATTCGCTGATTGACGGCCTGGTGCATCAGTATGCCTGGTATAAGAGCCGGGACGAATACGGACAAGCGACCGTGGTGCAGGTGAACAATATCTGCTGCCTGGGCTACGAGGACATCTACGGCAACAAGTATGACATGATGGACGGCGTGGATCTGCCGAATGACAGCGGCAACCAGGGCAAATGGCGCATCTGGATGCCTGACGGCAGTATCCGTATGGTACAGGGCAAGAAGGACAGCGGTCAGTGGATTACAGGCGTGGCGCACGGCAAGTATATGGACATGGTTCCGGTAGGTAATCTGAACGGATCATCTTCTACTTACTATACCGACATGTACTGGATAAGTACCGCTACAGTCCGTGTGGTCTATCGCGGGTACAACAATGCGAACGCGAATGGCGGTGTGTCGAATGCGAATGCGAATAACGATGCTTCGAATACGAATGCGAATATCGGCTCGCGTCTGGCCTTCCGCGGTAAACTCGTCCGGGCGCAAAGCGTGGCAGCGTATAAGGCGATACGCGAGGTGGCGTAAGCGCAAAGCGCCAAAGCGTGGAGCGAAGCGACTAAAACGAAAGAACGGGATTCGGATGGTTTCCGAATCCCGTTTAAATGTTATTCAAATACCGGCGAAGCCGGCCGAATTTTTTTAGAATATTGATAGGGTAGGGGAATACAAAACTGAACTGATTTGAGGGTAAACGACCTCAATTTAACTATGTAAAGATAGTGATTTTTGTTGATATTTGCAAGTTATTTTTCTGTTATTTTTAGCTTAGAATTGACCAGTTCAAATGGAATAAAGAATGCTTTAAATTATACGCTTCGTTTTGTGAAATGAACTTTTCGTTTTGAAACGCGCGAACATTTCGATTTGCGGATTATAAATTGATGAACAGGTCATCTTCACCCCGCTGTAAGACAAGCTGGTCTGAGAATCCTTTGTGGTTTTCATAAATCCGTTTCCGATAAGCCAGATTGCGTCCGATACCCATGTAGGGCTTTCCTGCCAGAGCCATCCCCAGATACCGCATGGAGTGGAATAAAGTGTCTGCGATCAGACGCCGTGCAAAACATCCTTTGGCGGGGAAGTAGTTGCTGTAGCCCAGCACAATGTCCGTTTCGGGGGTGAAATGAGAAGCCAGACTGCGTAGCCAGTTGGGGCTGACAGGCCGGCAATAGGGTTCTGTTACTACAATCCATTCGTAGCGGCTGGCTTTGATACCCATGGCGATGCCTAACTTTTTCCGGCTGATATAACGCGCTGTCTGAGGTATGAAAGTGCGGTAGAGGTGATGATATTTTCCCTCCATCCGTTTCAGTATGTTTTCGTCTTCGCCGGCAGACTGGTCATTGACGACGATAACTTCAAACTGAGGATAATCCTGTTCCAGTATGGCCGACAAGTTTTCTTCCAGAACTTTTCCGGTATCTTTCGTTACGATAATGACCGAAAGAGGGGGAAGGGGAGTATTGCTGTCTGCCGGAGAGCCGGAAAGTTTCTTGCAGGCCTGATGTATGCGGTTGTAAATACCAAGCACAAATGCCAGCTGTATGAGAAACAGCGTACAGCAGGCAATGATTAGTGTCAATAAGACTGGTGAAAGAGGTACTACTGTCATATTGTTCCGTTTTTGATTGTATTACGCCGAGATGTGTTATCTAAAGAATGTGCGTGAAACGGAGAAGCACACAGACTGCTCTTCCAGAATTTGCGGATTTGCGGTCTGCGTGCTTGGGCGTTTAAAGTCACATCATAGAGATGTGCTGTTTTGTTATACCAGTTCGTCTGAAGTATATCCCTGAGGAAGCTGACGACAGTTATAGCCGGATGCCATGATTTCCCCGTAGGCTCCTGCTGAACGGAGGGCAATGAGATCACCACGTTTCACTTTGTTTAAGTCGATAGCTTTTCCGAATACATCAGATGATTCACAGATCGGACCTACCACATCGTAAGTTTCGGTTGCTTCGTCAGAAGTGATATTCTCGATTTTGTGGTATGCCTGATAAAGAGCTGGCCGGATAAGGTCTGTCATACCTCCGTCTACAATAGCAAACTGCTTGTTGGTTCCCTGCTTTACATAGATCACCTTTGTGATGAGGCTTCCGCATTGTCCTACAACAGAACGTCCCAGTTCGAAGTGGAGTGTCTGTTGCGGGCGGAGCTTCAGATGCTTGTGATAAGTTTCGAAGTAGGAAGCAAAGTCAGGTACAGGCTGGCGGTTCGGGTGGGCATAATCGATACCGAGTCCGCCTCCCACATTAATGTGCTCTACAATGATCTGACGGGCATAGAGCTTTTCCTGCAATTCATTGATGCGGTTGCAGAGAGCAGTGAAGTCACCCATGTCGAGGATCTGTGAACCGATATGGAAGTGGAGACCGACAAAGTTAATGTTGTTCATTTCCAGTGCCCGATCGATTACATGATCCATATCCTTCATGCTGATACCGAATTTGTTTTCGGCCAGGCCGGTTGTAATGTTGGCATGCGTATGTGCACCCACATCCGGATTGATGCGGAAGGCCACTCTGGCGATTTTACCTTTGGCTGCAGCCAGTTCATTAATGACTTCAAGTTCCGGAACAGATTCCACGTTAAAGCAGAAAATGTCATAATCCAGTCCGAGGTTGATTTCTGCATCTGTTTTGCCGACTCCGGCATAAACAATCTTGTTTGCCGGGAATCCAGCCTTGATTGCAGCCTTGATTTCACCTCCGCTTACACAGTCGGCTCCCAGTCCGCTTTCCCGGATGATGCTTAAAACCTTAGGATTTGCATTGGCCTTAACAGCGTAATGTACACAGAACTTGTTGTATTTTCCGGCTTCTTTACGAATCGTATCCAGCGTATGGCGCAGCAGATTCGTATCGTAATAATAGAAGGGAGTTTCCAGTTCGCGGAATTTATGAATAGGGAATGTTCCTTTCATGCTTAGTTCAGTTTTTTATTTTTATTGAATAGATAATGTAGCAAGAGCGGACGACGCGGTGTTTAAGAACCGTGAACATCCGCTCTTCTAGAGTTTCATTGATATCTTGTCCCTGTTGCTGACAGGGCTTTTTTTACTTGTTGTTGAACAAGGCGTCGCTCAATGACTGCAATGCTTTCTTCTTGTCAGCTTCGCGGATCAGGAACGAAATGTTGTAGTTGCTTCCTCCAAAGGAGATCATGCGTACCGGGATGTCGCGCATCGCATCAAGAGCTTTAGCTTCGAAACCGACATTTTCCCATTCCAGGTCACCTACAACACATACGATACACATGTCATGGTCAACAGTAACAGTACCGTATTTCTTCAGGTCGTCTACGATTTCATTCAGATGCTTGGTGTTGTCGATAGACATAGATACACCTACTTCTGAAGTACAAACCATGTCAATGGCAGTCTGGTAGCTTTCGAAGATTTCAAACACTTTGCGCAGGAAACCGTGAGCCAGCAACATACGGCTTGACTTGATCTTGATGGCAGTGATGTTATCTTTGGCAGCAACAGCCTTGATCTTACCCTTTTCTGTTTCGTTTGAAATCAGGGTACCCGGAGCAGTCGGTTCCATTGTGTTGAGCAGACGTACGGGGATGTTGGCATATTTGGCAGGCTGTACGCAAGTCGGGTGCAGGATCTTTGCACCGAAGTAAGCCAATTCGGCAGCTTCTTCAAAGTGAAGCTGGCGCACCGGAGAAGTTTTGTCCACGATACGCGGATCATTGTCATGCATACCGTCGATGTCTGTCCAGATCTGGATTTCGCTGGCGTTGACAGCTGCTCCGATAAGAGATGCAGTGTAGTCACTGCCACCACGCTGGAGGTTGTCGATTTCTCCGTATGCATTACGGCAAATGAATCCTTGAGTGATATAGATTTCATAGTCCGGATTTGCTTCCAGTTGGATGGCCAGTTTCTCACGGATATATGTGAGGTCAGGTTCACTGTTCTTGTCCGTACGCATAAATTCCAGAGCCGGAATTAAGGTTGCTTTCACGCCCTGTTCACACAGATAATTAGTCACCATATTGGTAGAGATAATTTCTCCCTGTGCCAGGATGACCTTTTCTTCAAACAAGGTGAAGATGTCTTTGGTGTATGAGCGGATGTAGTCGAATACGGATTTGACGAATTCCAGAGTTTTCTGTTTATACTCTTCAGTGGAATAAAGCTCCTCAATATGCTGTTTATATTTAGCCTCCAGCTTATTGATGACTTCGTTAGCACCTTCAGGATTTTTCTTGTACAGATAATCCGAAATCTCAACCAGTGTATTGGTTGTTCCTGACATAGCTGACAATACTACGATCTTTTGTTCGCCGTCAGTAATCAATTTGGCTACATCCTTCATTCTCTGTGCAGAGCCTACGGATGTTCCTCCAAACTTTAAAACCTTCATTTTACCTTCCGAATTTTAATTTTGTTGGTTAATCGTTCTTTTTATTATTTCTCGTGCAAATGTAGTAATAAAAAACAGACTTTTTGAGTTTATCGGGAAAAAGTGATTGCCCGTTAGGTCTTTTTTATAAATTCGTGTCTTTTTGCAGGCGATGATCCTTGCAACAGTAGACTGTTCCGGGGTATTCAGTCAGCAGATTCAGATTATGAGTCGTCATGATGATGGCCGAACCCTGCCGGCAGATGTCGCGCAGAAGTTCCACGATGTGGCGTCCGGTTTCTACGTCAAGGTTGCCTGTCGGTTCGTCTGCAAGAATGATTTCCGGCTTGTTCAGAATGGCTCTTGCAATGACGATACGCTGCTGTTCGCCTCCGGATAATTCATTGGGCATCTTATATCCTTTGTTCTCCATTCCCACTTGTGTCAGAACTTCATGGATGCGGTTCTGGATGGCGGTCCGGTCTTTCCAGCCGGTTGCCCGGAGAACGAACTTCAGGTTCTCTTCCACGGTGCGGTCGGTCAGAAGCTGGAAGTCCTGGAACACAATTCCCAGCCGGCGGCGGAGTGCAGGGATCTGACCTGGCCGGATCTCACGCATGTTGTATTCCAGTACCTGGGGTTCTCCGTTACAGGCGGGCAACTCTCCATAAATGGTTTTCAGGAAAGTAGATTTCCCACTTCCTACTTTTCCGATGATGTAGACGAACTCTCCGCGGCGAAGTTCAAAATTGACATCGTTCAGAATGCCGAGTTCCTGCTGGTTGATGTCTACGTTGCGGTAGACGATGAGTGGCTGTTCCTCCATCTGCTTAGTGTTTTTTCCAGTTTTCACTATGACGTTCACGGAGTTCGCGTGCCAGATCTTCGATGCGGTACCCTTTGGAAGTAAGGAGTACAATCAGGTGATAAATCAGGTCTGCTCCTTCATAAATCAGTCGTTCGTCAGTGCCGTTGCATGCTTCGATGACGGTTTCCACAGCTTCTTCTCCCACTTTCTGGGCCATTTTGTTTACGCCGGAGCGGAAAAGGCTGGTGGTATATGATTTCTCGGGCATTTCTTCGTGCCGTTTGTCGATGAAGTCCTGCAGTTCCTTGAGGAACATGATGTCTTCCGCTTCATTCTTTTCGTTCCAGCAGGTATCAGCTCCTGTGTGGCAGACAGGGCCGTGAGGATTGACCTTGATGAGCAGCGTATCCTGATCACAGTCGGCACTGATGCTGACTACATCCAGATAGTGTCCGCTGGTTTCTCCCTTGGTCCACAGCTGGTTGCGTGTCCGGCTGAAGAAAGTGACTTTCCCTGTTTCTATTGTTTTCTGATAGGCTTCCTGATTCATGAATCCCAGCATGAGTACGGTACGGGTGCTGTTGTCCTGGATGATGGCAGGAACCAGCCCGTTCATTTTGTCAAAATTCAGTTCCATAATGCGTGGTATATAGTTTCTTTAAAATATTATAATCTGACATTGATGCCTTCCTCCCGGAGATATTCCTTGAGGGAAGGGATCGGAATTTCACCGAAATGGAATACACTTGCAGCCAGGGCTGCGTCTGCTTTTCCCAGCAGGAATGCATCGCGGAAATGTTCTTTGGCTCCAGCTCCTCCGGAAGCGATTACCGGGATGGAAAGCGTCTGTGCCAGATGGGCAAGCGCTTCATTGGCATAGCCTGTTTTCACTCCGTCATGATCCATGCTTGTGAACAGGATCTCGCCGGCTCCGCGCTGGTTGGCTTCCTGGGCCCATTCGTAGAGATAGCGGTCGGTTTCGAGCCGTCCCCCGTTCAGGTAACATTTCCATCCGGCGGGAGTCTGCCGGGCATCGATGGCCACGACGCATACCTGAGAGCCGAAGTGTCTGGCGATATCGTCAATCAGTGCGGGATTCTTCAGAGCAGCCGAGTTGATGGAGATCTTATCCGCACCGGCATTGAGCAGGCGGTCTACATCTGTCAGTTCGTGGATGCCGCCACCCACGGTGAAGGGAATATTGATTTCCGCAGCAATCCGTTTCACCAGTTCGGTGAATGTTTTCCGTCCTTCATGGCTCGCTGTGATGTCGAGGTAAACCAGTTCGTCTGCTCCCTGTTCGCTGTAAGCCTTGCCCAGCTCCACCGGGTCACCGGCCTGTCTCAGGTTGACGAAGTTGGTTCCTTTTACGGTTTGTCCGTCCTTGATGTCCAGACAAGGTATGATTCGTTTGGCAAGCATAGTTTTCCGTTTTTTTTAGAGGTTAGAGAAAATCTGCCAGTTGCTTCAGGGTAATCCGTCCTTCGTAAAGGGCTTTGCCGAAAACGACGGCTGGAATCTGCTTTTCTTCCAGACGACGGATGTCATCTATACAGCTTACACCTCCGCTCGCGATGAGGTGAAGGGTGGGGTGCTGGCTGATGATGTCGTGATACAAGTCCGTTGCGGGGCCCTGCATCATTCCGTCACGGCTGATGTCTGTGCAGAGAACCTGGGTTACACCTTTCTTTATATATGCATCAATGAAAGGTCCCAGCTGGTCATTGCTCTCTTCTTTCCATCCGTTGACGGCTATCTTTCCGTTTTTGACATCGGCTCCCAGAATAATCTTCTCGGGGCCGTACTGGGCAAGCCATTTGTCGAAACGTTCCGGGTGTTTGACCGCAACGCTTCCCAGTGTTACCATCTGTGCGCCGTTGTCAAAGGCTATGACGAGATCTTCGTCAGTCTTGATGCCTCCGCCGAAATCGATTTTCAGGGAAGTTCGTCCGGCAATGCGTTCGAGAACGCGGTAATTGACTACGTGCTGTGAGGCTGCTCCGTCCAGGTCGACAACGTGCAACCGCTGGATTCCGTAAGCTTCCAGCTGCAATGCCATTTCTACGGGATCCTGGTTATATTCTTGTTTGGATGCATAATCACCTTGTGACAGGCGGACACATTTTCCGCCGATAATGTCAATGGCAGGTATGATTTCTATCATGGTATGAAAATCTGTATTCGTTGATATTAGGATAAATAACAGTCCGGATCTTACAGTTCCAGGAAGTTGGTCAGGATCCGTTCCCCGATTCTTCCGCTTTTTTCCGGATGAAACTGGGTTGCATAATAATTGTCCTTATGCAAAGCTGCGCTGAAAGGCAGGATATAGTCGGTCACGGCAGCAGTAAATGGATTGACCGGTACATAGAAACTATGTACGAAATAAACGTATTCCTCCGGCGAAAGTCCTTTGAAAAGCGGATCCTGCAGGCTGGAGATGGTATCCCATCCGGTGTGGGGCACTTTGTCTTCCTGCCGTTGGGGAAGAAAACGTTTCACGTCGGTGTCAAAGATGCCGAGGCAGTCCACATCCCCTTCCTCGGAATGCCGGCACATCAGTTGCATGCCCAGGCAGATTCCCAGTACGGGCTGTTTCAGATCCCTGATGAGGCGGTCCAGCCCGTGTTCCTGCAAGTGCTTCATGGTTGTTCCGGCTTCTCCCACACCGGGGAAGATAATTTTATCGGCACTCAGCAGTTCCTCGGGGTTGTCTGTAAGGATAGCTTCCACCCCAAGCCTTTTGAGGGCATGGCTGACGGAAAAGATGTTTCCGGCGTTGTATTTGATAATAGCTGTTTTCATGAATCTGAAATTTGGTGTTTGATAGACACTTTTCCGCAAAAATAACTAATTATTGTTTATCTCCTAAGAATAATGACAAAAAGTTGATGGTACAGGCCTTTTTGCAGGCTGTTTGTTTGGATGACGCTTCCGGATATCCGGAGAGTCGATGCATTTTTTTTAGAAAAAAGAGCAAGAAGTATTGCAGAATAAAGAATTTGTTGTATCTTTGCATCCGCAATCGAGAGAGAAAGCAACAAAACAAAAAATACTGGTGCGTTAGTTCAGTTGGTTAGAATACATGCCTGTCACGCATGGGGTCACGGGTTCGAGTCCCGTACGCACCGCAAACTTACAAAGCAAAATTAGGAAAAGCTCTGATTCACAACAGGATCAGGGCTTTTTCGTTTCCGGGCGGAAGCAGAATATAGCGTTTCTACGAAGTTTGTCAGGTGCAAATTCAGGGTCCTTTTTTAGGGACAATTAAAAAGCACCTTAGATGTATAATACTTCATTGATTATCATGTTTTTGCGTAGGATTTTCCTGTTCCTCATTTTCTAATTTTACAACGTAAATAAAGTGGCATGAAACAGGAATCAATGAAAGTTCTGTTCTTTATCCGTAAGAGCAGACTAAAGAAAAACGGTGAGGCACCGATTTTTCTGCGGGTGACAATTAACGGACAATTGGATGAAGTCCGGATTCAACGTTCTGTTCCGTTGAAGTTATGGGACAATGTGAAGGAACGCAGCAAAGGAAAAGACCGGAGTTCAACGGAGCTGAACAGCTATATTGAGGCATTGAAAGTAAGGCTGTACCAGATTCACAAGGAACTTCTCTGTCGGGAAGCACTGATTACCCCAAAGAATCTTCTGATAAAGTTATTCTCTAAAGAGGAACGACATCTGGTTTTGCAGACCATGCGGAAATGTATCGATGACTGGACTTCCCTGATTGGTACGGAATACCAGCCCTCCACCATTTCACGTTATAACAACTGTTATGAATCGTTGCAGACAGTCATTAAGGATTTCTACAAGAAAGAGGATATTACATTTCATGAACTTAGTGGGGAATTCATCGACCGGTTTGAGATGCATCTGAGAACGGTACGCAAACTTTCCCAGAATACCCTGACCAAGTATATGAGCTGTTTTCGCAAATTTCTCGGACTGGCCAGGGAAAACGGATGGCTGGAACTGGACCCGTTGGCCGGAAAACGCAAGCGTCTGTTCCGTAAGGAAGAGACGTGCCCTACGTTCCTGACCCTGGAAGAACTGAAACGGATTATGGAGAAGGACTTTTCCACGACACGTCTGAACACCGTGAAGGATTTTTTCCTGTTCTGTTGTCTGACCGGTCTGTCGTACATTGATGTGAAGACCTTGTGCCCGGCACATCTTTATAAGGATAATGAGGGGAAACTGTGGATACACAAGGCCCGCGTGAAGATAACCACTCATAAGGAAAGCTGTACTTGTAATGTACCGCTTTTGGAACCTGCTCTTGTCATTCTGAAGAAATACAAGAACTGGAACCCAGAAGATCCTGAAGGTCCCTGTTTCCCGATTCCGTCGAATCAGAAGATGAACGAATTCCTGAAAGAGATTGCCACCCTGTGTCGGGTGAACAAGCGGCTGACCGTCCATGTGGCTAGGCACACGTTCGCGACGACTGTTACTCTTGCCAATGATGTCGCCCTGCAGAATGTGTCGAAGATGCTTGGGCATTCTTCAACCCGCATGACACAGCATTATGCACGTGTACTGGATAACAGTATTATGAAGGACATGCAGGATGTCGCCCGGGTCTTCGGATAAACGGAAAGGCTATACTTCACAACGCACAGTGAGGTATAGCCTTTTACATGAATAAAGAGTTGTTTGCTTGTATGGATTGGCCTCGCTTTTGTCGGGATTATCTTTTCTTCCCTTTTTCAATCAGTCTGATGATATCCTGTCTCCGATAATAGGTTTTCCGGTCAATCTGGGAGAAGGGCAAGGTACCGTTGCTTCTCATGGCTTGCAATGTTCTCTGTGATATGTTCAGTGCCATGCATACTTCCTGATTGTCCATCCAGTCATCTAGACTTTTTGAGGTTTGCCTGCTTTTGAGGTTTTCCAGTTTTTCTTTCAGCAGTCGGATGGATGTTGTCATTTCTCTGAAAGTACCGGCTTCAATGTTTACGATTTCCATAAAGTATAGTTGTTTGGTTTGAGGCAAAGATAGACGGTATGGGCCGACCGGCCAATATCATGTCATCAGATGGCATCAAAAGTCATCAGATGTCTCATGTTGCCTGTTGCAGGAACCGGTCTTTCAGAAATATCCGATTGTTGAATCTGGGAGGTACAGCCGTGTTCAGGAAAGACATGTATTATACTTCGTTATATTGCGCAATTTCGCATAGTGCTGTATTTCAGTGTATTTACTAAGTTTGCACCAAAACAGAACGTATGAAAGGAAATACACTGAATGTAATGTTCTTCATCTTGAAGAACAAGTTGTTGAAGAACGGTGAAGCACCGGTTGTTCTTCGGGTGACAATTAACGGGCAGCGGGATGAAATCCGTATCCAGCGCTCTATATCGGTAGAGTTATGGGACAATGCAAAGATGCGTAGCAAAGGAAAAGACCGAAGTTCGAGGGAACTGAACATGTACCTTGAGACGCTGAGGGACAGAATATATGTCATTCACAGGAATTCCGTGTATGACGGGGAAAAACTGACTCCGAAGAAAATCCTGGATATTCTCTATGCCAGGGAAGGACGGCATCAGGTTCTGAAGGCCATGAAGGAATGCATAGACGGATGGGCGGCTTCTCCCGGGGATTTGCATCCTGCCACCCTGGCACGTTACAACAGGTGTCACGGATTGGTGGAGACAGTCATACGGGATGTTTACAATAAGGAGGACGTCGCATTTTCCGAACTGGACAGGAAGTTCATCACGGCATTTGAAAGATATCTGAAGGAAACCTGCGGGCTGGCCTGGAATACGGCGGCTAAATATCTGGAGTGTTTCCGTAAAGTTCTCAAGGTGGCTCAGCAGAAGGGCTGGATGGAACATGGCAAGTTTTTGGAAGAACTGGGACAGTTGTGCGTAAAGGAGAAGACTTCCCCTTCTTTCCTGGACTGGGATGAACTGAAAACAGTGATGGAAACGGATATGCCGTCCGGACGTCTGAAACGGGTGAAGGATGTGTTCGTCTTCTGTGCGCTCACCGGACTTTCCTATCAGGGGGTAAGCACCCTTTGTCCGTCGCACCTGTTCAGGGATGACGAAGGAACACTGTGGATTTGCAGGACACGTGCTGAAGGAACGGAGGTTGGTGACAGCTGTACAAGCCGTGTTCCTCTTCTTAAACCGGCAATGGTTCTATTGGAGAAGTACAGAGGCTGGAATCCGATGAATCCAGAAGGTCCGTGTTTCCCTGTCCCGTCAGTCCAGAAAATGAATGAATACCTGAAAGAGGTAGCGGCGCGTTGTCGGATTTCCAAGCGTCTGACCACCCAGATGGCCCGCAATACATTTGCTGCGACAGTCACCCTGGCCAACCGGATTCCCAAAGAACACGTCAGGGAAATGCTTGGCTATTCTTCCGACTATATGTTGCGCCATTATATGCAGGCTCAGGAGAGGAATCCCTGAAAGGCATGAAGCGGACATATACAAAATATGATAAAAAGTGAAAGGCTATACTCCAACAGATGTGGTGGTATAGCCTTTCCAATAAACAAAACCGGATGTCAGAACGCTTCTTTTCGGTTCTTTTCCAGCAGTCGTACGATATCGCTTTCCCGGTATAGGATTTTTCCTCCTATCTGGTAATAAGGCAATATGCCGTTGCTTCTGTAGTCCAGCAGCGTACGCTTGCTCAGCTTGAGTTTTCCGGCCAGTTCCGTATCTGTCAGGTAGTTTTCCCCGTCCAATAAGTGCCGATTGTCCGCCGGCAAATGGTCTATGAGGTCCGATATCCTTTTCATTTCATCGAAGAAATGAAGTACTTCCTTGTCTGATTTGGTAATGATTGTTCCCATAAAATGTTCTTTTGGGTTTGAAACAAAGATATCCGCATTCTCATGCCGCTGCAAACCGCCGGAGCCTGTTGTCATCAGATTTCATTAAATGTCATCAGATTTCATCGTACCGGATTCCGGCTTCCAGTCCTTCAGCTTGTTCTTTAATACCTTCATATCCTCCGTGACTTTCCTGTACGTGATTCTGGCATAGGCTTGTGTGATCCTCAAATTGGTATGTCCGAGCATTTTGGAAAGTGTTTCTATCGGAAGCCCGTTTTCCAGACAGACAGTTACGGCGAACGTGTGCCGGGCTACATGGAATATACAAGGTGATGCAAGTAATAGTGAATAGGTAAAGATTAAACGTAAGTCGTTTGAAATGAGCTGTATTTCTGTATTCTGCAAAATGTGGAAAATGCAAACGACAACGGAATATTGAGGTTGTTCAGTTACCAAACCGTTAGCCGAGCAGTTACCGAAACGGGAATAGGTAACACAAAGCGATGAAAAGAAAACCTCACCGTTTTGTTTGCGCTCATACACAGTGTTTTGCGTATCAAAGAGCGCTTATATGGCAAGTAACTTTGCACTAAAAATATAAGCGTATGAAAGTAGAAAAATTCAAGGTGTTGCTCTACCTCAAAAAGAGCGGACCGGATAAGTCGGGAAAAGCTCCCATCATGGGACGCATCACGGTAAACAGGACAATGGCACAGTTCGGATGCAAACTGTCCTGCACTCCCGAATTATGGAATCCACGTGAAAGCCGTCTGAACGGCAAAAGCAAGGAAGCGGTTGAGATCAATGTCAAGATTGAAAAGTTACTGTTAGCGGTAAACAATGCCTTTGACAACCTTGTGAATCGTAAGGTTGATTTTGATGCTACCGATGTGAAAGACCTTTTTCAGGGCAGCATGGAAACGCAAATGACGCTCATGCGAATGACGGATGTTGTCTGCGATGACCTCAAAGCCCGTATCGGCATAGACAGGGCAAAAGGGACTTATCCCGGTTATCACTATATGCGCCTGACAATCGGGGAGTTCATCAAGACCAAGTACAAGGTGAAAGATTTGGCATTTGGACAACTGACAGAGCAGTTCATCCACGACTATCAGGCATTTGCCACCGGTAATAAGGGTTATGCGATTGATACCGTCCGCCATCATCTTGCCATCCTGAAGAAGATATGCCGTCTGGCGTATAAGGAGGGATATGCCGACAGAATCCACTTCCAGCATTTTACCTTACCAAAGAAGACAGAAACGACACCACGGGCATTGAGTCGTGAATCGTTTGAGAGAATCCGTGATGTGGAAATACCCGCTTACCGCAAATCCCATATACTGGCAAGGGATATGTTTCTCTTCGGGTGCTACACCGGGGTCTGTTATGCGGATGTTGTCTCGATTACCCACGAGAACCTATATACGGATGAGGACGGTGCTTTGTGGTTGAAGTATCGAAGAAAGAAAAACGAACTTCGTGCCAGTGTGAAACTGTTACCGGAAGCGATTGCGCTGATTGAAAAATATCATAGTGGGGATAGGGACACCCTGTTCCCTTTGCTGCATTGGTCAAATCTCAGACGACACATGAAAGCGTTGGCGGCACTGGCAGACATCAAGGATGATTTGTGCTACCATCAGGCGAGGCACAGCTTCGCCTCGCTGATTACGCTTGAAGCTGGTGTGCCGATAGAAACCATCAGCAGGATGCTGGGACATTCCGATATTTCCACAACACAGGTCTATGCCCGTGTCAGCCCTAAGAAACTTTTCGAGGACATGGACAAGTTCATAGAAGCCACCAAAGATTTTCAATTAGTTCTTTAATCCTTTAATACAGAAAACGATATGCGAAGCACATTTTCACTTTTGCCCTACATTAACCGCAGCAAAGTAAAGGCTGACGGTACGACCGCCATACTCTGCCGTATAACCATTGACGGCAAACAGACTGCCATCAGTACGGGAATTTATTGCCGACCGGAAGAATGGAACAGCAAGAAAAACGAGATTAAATCCGTAAGGGAAAATAACCGTTTACGAGAATATTTACGACTGACAGAGGAAGCCTACAATGAGATACTGAAATCACAAAGTGTGGTCAGTGCCGAAATTTTGAAGAACCACATATCCTTGAACAACATCCATCCGACCACTCTTCTACAGATGGGTGAATGGGAACGTGAGCGGTTGAAGAAGCATTCCGAAGAAATAGACTCGACTTCTTCCTATCGAAGTTCAATGTATTATCAGAAGTACCTGACGGATTTTCTTACGTCCATCGGTAAAAAGGACATTCCCCTTGAAGAAGTGACGGAGGATTTCGGCAAGTCCTACAAAGCCCACTTGAAGAAATGCAAGAACTTCGGGGTTTCCCAGACCAACCATTGCCTGCGTTGGCTGAACCGCCTGTTGTATCTTGCCGTAGACAAGGAGATTCTCCGTGTAAATCCCTGTGAGGACCTGGAGTATGAGACAAAGCCGGAAGCAAGGCACAGGTACATCAGCCGTGAGGAGTTCAAGAAGATACTTTCCACACCGATGTATGACAAGCGTATGGAACTGGCAAGACGGGCTTTCATATTTTCCACCCTGACGGGACTGGCGTATGTGGACATCAAACTTCTTCATCCCCACCATATCGGAACAAACGCTGATGGCAGACGGTACATCCGCATCAACCGCAAAAAGACAAAGGTAGAGGCATTCATACCCTTACATCCCATAGCGGAGCGGATATTGTCGCTGTATAACACGACCGATGACGAGAAGCCCGTGTTTCCTCTTCCCAACCGTGATGCCCTATGGTTTGAGGTTCACGAATTGGGAATAACCATAGGGAAAGAGGAAAACTTGACCTATCACCAAAGTCGGCACAGCTTCGGCACTTTTTTGATTTCGGCAGATATACCCATTGAAAGTATCGCCAAGATGATGGGACACTCCAATATTAGAACGACACAGGGATATGCACGGATAACCGATGATAAAATTTCCAAAGATATGGACAAACTGATGGAACGAAGAAAGGAAATATCGGCTGGCGAAAAGAAGAAATAGCAAATAATCATCATAAAATAAAGGAATTATGAGCAGAGGCATAATAACAATCAGTGAAACGGGTGCAGTCACTATGCCGACCGCACCCGTATGGATGATGCAATTTGAGATTGCCGACCTGTTCGGGGTGTTCTCGTGCGATGTCCGCAAGACGATACGGGCAATCTATAAGAACAATGAACTGAATGAAGCCGATACGATGCGATATATCAGGCAACCGGATGGTATCAGTTATGACGTTTACAACCTTGAAATGGTTATAGCCATTGCATTCAGGATATGCAGTAAAGAAAGTGCTTTGTTCAGACGGTTTATAATAAATGAAATCAGCACCACCAAAAGAGAAACGCCTGTTACGTTGTTTGTTTCCTGTGGCAGGAGTAATAACCGATGGTATAGTTGAGGTTCATCCCGTCAGCCACTTGTTTCCGTTGCCACACGTTTGAAAGGCATCCGGCAACGAAAAATAAGCAACTGATGGGTAAAGAGCAGAAAAGGAACGGCTTACAGACGAAGCGCAGTATTGACACTTCATCCGTAAGCCGTTCCTTTTTTCTTTTTGTCGAAAGTCTATTGCTGCCGCAATACAGGGCATACGGCAAACTACACTCCTTCAAGAAAAATCAAGTTATCCTCTATCGGTAGGCGGAGCGGTAGCCGTCATTCAGCATCCGTTCGATGTCGGATTCACGGTAGAGAATTTTACCGCCCAACTGGATATAGGCTATATGCCCTTCATTGCGGTAGTCCTGAAGTGTCCGGCGGCTCACCTTCAGCCGTGCCGACACCTCCTTGTCAGTGAAGAAACGCTCACCGCCCAATGTCGGGCGGTAATTGGCGGTCAGATGCTCTACATTATCAAGCAGTCGGTCAAGACTGCCCATAAAGTGGATTATCCACTTGTTGTCCTTGTTAATCAACTCATTCATATTACTCTGGATTTAGTGGGTGTTGTCATTATATTTAATTCATATAGTCTTTCCTTTGAACTTCGCTTCCTTTCTTCTATCCTCCACAACGGAGACAATGAACTCCACGTCTTCGGGACGGTAATATGTCTTGTGGTTTATCTGTGAATAAGCCAGCGTGCCGTTATCCCGAAGCGTCTGTAACGTGCGAGGGCTGATGTTGAGCATACGGCACACGTCCTGATTATCCATCCATTCGCTCATTTTCTTTTCCCCGTGCCGATGGCAGATGGCATCCATACGGCTGACGAAACGGTCGAACTTGGCGACCATTGCCTCAAAGGTCTTTCTTTCGATTGATACAATTTCCATATTGCCTTTCTTTTAATTGTTACTGTTTCTTTTGCCACAAAGAAATACATTATCTGCTGTCATGCAATGGATTTTCAAAAAGTGGCAGCGTGTTGCGCCGATACGGTAGTCATTGTCCGGGGTACTGCTTGCCGGTTATCTGTGAGCAAGCCGGTGGAATACGATTTCCGTTCAGCCTTTAATTCCCATTTTTTATAAGGAAGCCACAGCCAAAATAAGGGCTTAATTTAAAATAGCCCCCAATCGTACCTTTGTCCTTTCAGCTATTCATATCCGGTAAATCGGTGAAGTCCGCACCGATTTGTCAGTCTCCATAAAGCAAAACCGTACAAAAATGCCTAAGAAAATCCAAGTACTTGACTGACTGCATTAAAGCACCTTACTTCGCTCCCGATAATCGGTCGAGGTATAGACCAAGACCACATTCAATAACTTAATCAATTTGTTTTTACAATGAAAAAAGAACCAAACATTACAGAGCAGCAGGCTCGTGAAATCGTGGAAAAAATGGGGCGCAGGGAACCCTACACCTCCAAGTCGATAGACGACTTCTACAGGAGTATCGGTCTGGAACCGGAGGAGCCGGAACAGCTCGGCAAGACCGTCACGGAAGAAGCAGAAATTCCTATGGCAGATGAACCGTCAGGAGTGGCGACCGGAGAAGCGGCAATGCCGCAGAAGCGCATCAGCAGCAAACAGCGCAGGCTGTCTTTGGATGAGTACCGCACCACTTATCTCAAAGTTCCCAAAATTATCAACCGCAAGCCCGTGTTCGTCAGTGAGACGGTGCGTGACGAGCTGGACAGGGTTGTCCGCTACCTCGGAGGGAAGGGCATGAGCGCATCCGGACTTATAGAGAACCTTGTCCGCCTGCACCTCGATGCCTACCGGAATGACATCGAGCAGTGGCGCAAACTCTGACGGGATTACGGTGGAACAGGTTGAGCCGTTGGATGCACTCCATCGGTTCGACCGATACACAAAGTGAGTTATTACACTCGGAAATCAATCCGACAGGCGGAGGATTTTTGTGTCCTCAAAGACACAGCAAGGTATGTTTTCAGTTACTCGGATGTTCCGGAGTAACTAAAAACCCTTGCACCGCCGTGGGCAGAATTATCCTCCGAAGTCGGATAATTTCGGGGTTCCTTAATCAAAGATTAAACAAAGGATAAACTATAAAATTGAAAGAATAAGAAGCATGAAAAAGAACAACAAGTACGGGAGAAATCCCAAGTTGAACCCGAAGACGCACTGCGTGATGGTGCGCTTCGATGATGAGGAATGGAACAAATTTCTCACGATGTATGAGGAATCACAGGTGTACGCGAAAGCTGTCTTTCTGAAGGCGCACTTCTTCGGGCAGAAGTTCAAGGTGTTGAAGGTAGACAAGGCAATGGTGGACTACACAACCAAGCTGTCCGATTTCCACGCCCAGTTCCGTGCCATCGGCACGAATTATAATCAAGCCGTAAAAGAGCTGCGTTGTCATTTTTCTGAGAAGAAAGCGATGGCTTTGCTTTATAAGTTGGAAAGATGTACCATTGAACTTGTGAAGTTAAGTCGGAAGATTATAGAACTTTCAAGGAATATGGAGAAGTGTTACCAATCAAAATCCGACTGATATGGCATCGGTAAAAGTCAAGTTTCGCCCTTCTACCATAGTCGGCAAGGAGGGTACACTTTACTATCAGGTGATTCACAACCGCGTGGTCAGACAGATATATACCGACTATAAGCTTTTCGCTTCGGAATGGGATATACATTCCGAAGCGGTTGCCATGCATTGTACTCCGAACGAACAAGAGCGAAACAACTATCTGCTTTCGATAGGTTCCCGTATCAGATGGGACAAGGAGAGGTTGAATAAGATTATACACACGTTATCTCAATCCGGCACATTCGTAACGGATGATGTAGTCATGCGCTTTCATGAAAACAGGCAAGAACTGTCATTCAACGCTTACATCAGCCAGCAGGTAGCGAGACTGAAACGTTTAGGGAAGATACGCACCTCGGAGACTTATACAGCCGCACTCAGAAGTTTCAGCAGTTTTATGAATGACACAGAGGTTTTATTTGACCAACTTAATGCGGATTTGTTTGCGGAGTACGAGGCTTATTTGAAAGGCAGGGGAAATACGCCCAACACCATATCATTCTATATGCGAATTCTGAAAGCCGTCTATAACCGTGCGGTGGAAAATGGACTGACGGAGCAACGGCATCCGTTCAAGTCTGTCTACACGGGAGTGGAGAAAACCATGAAGCGAGCCTTATCACTCAATGACATCAGACGTATCAAAGGACTGGACTTGTCATTGAAGCCCAATCTTGACTATGCCTGCGATATGTTCCTGTTCTGTTTCTATACAAGGGGAATGTCGTTCATTGACATGGCTTATCTGAGAAAGAAAGACTTGCTGAATGGCACTCTTTCCTATCGTAGACGCAAGACAGGACAACAACTGTTCATCAAATGGGAAAAATGTATGCAGGAGATTGTTGATAAATATCCAATAAACGAAACGGAATACCTCTTGCCTATCATTACAAAACATGATGAAGATTATCGGAAACAATACACCAACGAACTTCATCGGGTAAACCATCTGTTGAAGAAAATCGGGAAACTGCTGGATTTGCCAATACCCTTGACGATGTATGTCGGTCGGCATTCATGGGCAAGTATTGCCAAGAGCCGTAATGTGCCTATCTCTGTCATCAGCGAAGGTATGGGGCATGATTCTGAGAACACTACGCAGATTTATCTTGCATCGTTGGATACCACCGTGGTAGATAAAGCCAATAAGAAAATACTGGATCTGCTGTGAGGCAGTGGATGTTTAGCGAATCTGTCCAACGCTTGCCAAGAGACGGATATTACAATGCAAAGTTACGCAAAATAATGATTTTTAAGTTATAAAACGCTGAAAATCTTATCTATTATGTTCTTTTTGTTTTGCGAAAAATATCAGATGTTTTGCGAAGTTATCTTTGCAAAAGTAAAATATTACTCATTATCAACGAGATAAAGATGCTTATCCGTCTCTTGGCAAGAGACTATATATAAACTTTATATAATTACATTAAATGAACAACAAAATATTTGCAATCACTGCTATAAGTACTCTTATACTACTGCTTAGTTGTAGTGGAGATGAAATTATAGTCAATTCGGATAATAATCCAAATCAAATTAGTGATATAAAACCTATACTCAAGGTTTATATTGAAAACTCTGGAAGTATGGATGGTTATATGTGCGATGGGTCTCAATTGAAAGATGCCATTTTTGATTATGTAAGTGATTTGAGCACTTGTGTAGATACGACTCAATTATATTATATAAACAATCGTGTTATACCATATCATGCTGATTTGGAGCAATATATTAAGACAATGAATCCAATAACATTCCAAAAGGCTGGTGGCAACCGATCCAATTCGGATTTAAGTAAAATGTTAAGTACAGTATTGGACGCGATGACTGATTCTACAGTGAGTATATTTGTGTCGGATTGCATCTTAGATCTTCCTGTCTCTGATGCACAGAGATTTCTAAGTACTTGTCAAATATCAATTAAGAATACTATAAATAAAGGCAGAAAAAATATTCCTCTTCTTGGCGTTGAAATATTGAAGATGAAATCTGATTTTAATGGTAAGTATTTTTATCAGAATGGAGGAAGTGAAGTTCTGACCAACGTAAAAAGACCATATTATATTTGGATTTTTGGTAATAGCAACGTACTGGCTAAATTAAATACGGAAGTACTTTTCAAGGGATTGGAAAAATATGGATATGATAATATTATCTCATATTGCCCAAAAACCTCTATACCATATGATATAACAAACAGAGCTTTAATAAGCAAGACAATTAATCCCATCAAAGGTGATTATAATGCAACTATTCGTGCCGACTTTTGTACAACATTACAATCAGAAGATGTTCTGCTGAATCTTGATAATTATTCTTTTAATAATCAGAACCTCATAATAGAAAATATTAAACCGATAATAGCGACTGAGAGAGAATATTCTCATTTTATTAATATTACAATACCCAAAGGAGTAAATATTGCAGAAGATTACTTGATACTGAAGGCTCCGAATATGCCAAGTTGGGTTCTTGAATCGAACGATGAATCTGGGGAAAATGTAAAGGGTAATCTCGATAAAACGACAGGTATAAAATATTTAATCGGAGGAGTCTCTGATGCTTATAAAAAAGATAATGTATTAACTACGCTTAAATTCACTGTTAAACGAAAATAAATTATGGGCGAATTATTTGGAAGTATTTATTGCTGGTTTGAAGAATTCTTTGGAATAGAACTAGCGAACTATCTTTGGGGACAGTCCTCTCCATTATCTCAGACTAACTCTTATATAGGAATTGGTTGGACAATGCTTGGCATAAGCTTGGCAATAGTTTTAATATTTTATTATGCAATCAATCACCCTCGCTTGAACCATTGGTGGGGATGGGGGATTTTCCTTATGGTAAATGCTCTAATAAACTTTATTGTGGGCTGGCAATTGGTGCTTAAAGACTATTATGGAGGAAAGATGGTAACAATTGATCCAGCAACAGATTTACAAATTCCTCTCAATATTGGTGGAGCAGAGATAATTTGTTTTGGAGTTTCCAATATGTTTCTCTCTGTCTTAGCTTTTATAGTTTTCACATTTATATTCAAATGGTGGAGTCCCAACTGCTCTGGTGCACCATTCTAATCGTAGAAGTTATGTCTAAAATATTTGTTTTCGGAATAGGGGGGACGGGTTCAAGAATCCTTCGCTCTCTTGCCATGATGTTAGCCTCTGGAGTAAAGTTCGGAGCCAATGAAATTGTACCCATAATAATTGACCCAGATGTTGCAAACGCAGACCTTACTAGAACTGTATCATTATTAAATAATTATACTGCAATCAGAGAAAAATTGCAATTTAGTAACGACAATAGAAGTAGGTTCTTTCATACTGAAATAGAAAGAATTTTACCTAATTACACTCTCCGTATTAACGACACCGATGATAAGTCGTTTCAACAGTTTATCGAATACGCCTCAATGTCAAAGCCTAATAAAGCAATGACCAAGATGCTGTTTTCAGACAAAAATCTTGAATCATCAATGGAAGTGGGATTCAAAGGTAATCCTAATATTGGGAGTGTGGTGTTAAATCAAATAGCCCATTCAGCAGATTTTAATGATTTCGCTAATTCTTTTAGCGACGGAGATAGGATATTCATCATAAGTTCTATCTTTGGAGGAACTGGTGCGAGCGGATTTCCATTACTTTTAAAAACACTACGTGAGGGGAAACATTTTCCCAATTATGACCTCATCAACAAAGCCACAATAGGTGCTGTAACTATACTTCCATATTTTAAGCTAAAGCCGAATGATGAAAGTGAAATAGATTCGTCAACCTTTATTTCTAAAACAAAGTCAGCATTAGCGTATTACGAGAATAACATAAGTAAAAATGGAAGTATTGATGCTTTATATTATCTTGCTGACGATGTGGTAAGTACATACGATAATCACGAAGGAGGTTCAGCCCAACAAAACGCAGCTCACTTAATCGAATTTTTGGGAGCTACGGCTATCGTTGATTTCTCTAAATCAAAGTTTGATACCCCGGCAAATATGGAACTTGGGATAAAAGAGACATCTGGAGCTGTATCATTTGATTCATTCTATCGTAAGATGTATGAAATGCTTTACTACCCGTTGGTTCAATTTACGATGACAGCTAATGCGTTGACTCAGAAACTTGATGTTTATCGTTCCAGTGGTTTTAACGCAAATAAGGGTAATTTTGAGAACTTTTATTCTGGAGTTTTTTTTCAGTGACTTAGCGACATTTTTGAAAAAGTATCAGGAATGGTTAAGGGAGATGAAAGATAATAAGCGTTCTCTTGATTTGTTCAATCTTGCTTGTGGAAATAAGCCTTTTGACTTAGTAACAGGTGTAAAACCTAAGCGGATTTTTAGCAAATTTTCAGATTACAACTTGATGACAGACCGCTTAAATAGTGCTGTAAAAAATTGCAAGAGTAAAGGTGTTGAAGATAAGTTTCTTGAAATGTTCTTTCTCGGAACGGAAAAACTTGTATCAGAAAAATTAAGTAACTAATTTCACTATGTCAAAAGTATTCAGATTATATAAAGAGGGAACAACAACTTATGAAGACTGGAACAATAGTCCTGCGTTCCCATATAATTCAGCAAGTCGTGATACCATTGAGGATCCTGATGGAGCATCAGCCTGCCATGAAATAACTTCAATACCATCTCCATTCGCCCGGATTGATTTGATAAAAGCCGCCTTTAAGGAAGTTTGTAAATCAGGGAAAAATAATTTGTCCAATCTTGATGGCAATACCATTTTTCATAAGATGGTATCTGATACTCTTGATGTTGCGGAAATATTTTTCAATATCGATAAATTCAATGGTAAAGTAGAAATCATTAAATGGGATTGGTCAATTATGCTTACTGAACTTGACCAATCTGGCATTTCTGGTCATCGTTATTTTGCAGATGCACTCCGTAAGTATATGTCCTCAGACTCCAAAACGTACAACTTCGAAGCACTGAGAAACATATATTTATTAAATTATGTAGAAGGGCCAGATGAATTAAATATTATCGGTGCTACATCACCAGCTACGTTATTTTTTAGCAATGCCAATGATTTAGGATATGTTAATGATATATTCTTTGGAGAGGATAAACCATTTGATTCTAACTACCAACCATTGTACAGACGAGATTTTGAATTTGTTAAATATTTCTTTGCGTTAAGAAAGAACATACCCAATTTTGCAGGATTGTTCCCTGAATTTGACACCTATCTCACAAAAACATTTTCAGCAATCACAGACCAAAGAAAGAAGAACGAGTTACTTTCTATAACATCAACTGTACTTGATCAGTTGTCTTCAATCTCTGTCGTTGATGTACAACAAAATGACATTGTAGAAGTTTTGGGCTATCCACTATACAAAAAGACTTCTCGCCCTGTAACGACAACTAGTGATTTTACCATAAAAACCACGAAAGAATGTGAGTTCTCTCCATTAGTTCTCCCAATAGAGGCGGGAAACCGCTATGGCGACCTTCAGTATACCACAAGCAAATGGGGTAAGACTAATGTTGCTCCGTATATTGATTCGGAATTGGATTTAATGAAAAGAACACTTCCGTTTGATGGTTCTCTTAATCCATATCTGACAATTAGTGACTTATTGGAAGATACAATTATTCGAGTTCCTCATAGTCTGAATGTTGAAAATTATTTTGATGGAAATTTGAAACTAGAAGAAAAAGAATTGTCATATCTGCTTCCTTTAAAACCTCTGTTGTTTGAATATTTCACCCCGGAAGAGATAAGAGGAAATATGATGGATGGAAAACCAATGTTTGAGATGCAAACACTTGCAGGTAATTCAGGTGTAAAGGTTACACTCCGTGTACCCATTAAAGGAGCTGGAAATATCAGATACGTTGAATACATACGGCTTTACTATAATAATAGATGTGCAGATGTACAGAATAATGAGGGTGGAATGACTGAATTTAAGTTCACAGGATTCATTATGCCGCAAGTTAGATTCAACAATGAACAGGACGCTATTTATACTGTATCATGTGTTCAGTCTGCAACAGGAAGAAACGAATTCCGTTTTTTTAGTGATGGTGAAAAAATCCTACCAAAAAGCTGCACTTGTCGTAATGAAGACCAACAGATTATGGTTAAGGCTGATAATTATTTGTTGGAAAAAAGGAATTTTGATTTCGTTCAAGTTCGTAACACACATGGATATTGTGGTATTTTGCTGCCGATTTTCAAACAGCAAAGGAATGTTGAACGGTTTGAGTTCGCTATAGATTTAGGTACATCTAATACCCACATAGAGTTCCGCAAAGGAAATGAAAAACCAGAGGTTTTTACTTTCACGGCTAAGGATAGACAGTTATGTGAGATGTTCATCCCTATAAAGAATGAATATGGTTCAATTGAAGATTTGATTGAAGAAACCGAACTTATAGAGAAAGATTTTATTCCTTCAGAAATCGGCTTGTCCGATTTTCATTTTCCAACTCGGACTGTGCTTTCCTGCGCAAAGACAATAGATTGGACAAATGTAGTCGAACCATTTACGCTTGTGAATCTTCCATTTACTTATGATAAGCGCAGTGAGTTGTCTTACAACAATTTCAGATGTAACATCAAATGGGGTAATGGTGATGATCTTTGTGTGATGGAGTCGTATGTCAGATGCCTTATGCTTATCATTAGGAATAAGGTCCTTCTTAATAATGGCGATTTGCAGCATACTAAAATCACATGGTTTTATCCTATAAGTATGGCACCTAAGCGATTGCGTAGATTGAAATCTACATGGGATGATGCTTACCAAAAATATTTTGGAAATGGTGTTACTGGATATATGACGGAATCTTCCGCACCAATTCAATATTTCTTCAAGAGATATTCAACGGCTACGGATTTAATCAATGTTGACATTGGTGGAGGCACTACTGATATTGCGTTTGCGAAAGATAAGAATATAAGTCATGTGACATCATTTCGGTTTGCATCAAATACTCTGTTTGAAAATTCATTTTCAGAACTTGATGAAGATAACGGTATAGTTGACTGGCATAAGAATGAAATTCTGAAACTTCTTGAAGAGAAGAATTTAATGGATCTTATTCGCGTGTTCAATAGCCCGAATAACACCAAACCTGCTAATATGGCATCATTCCTATTCGGTCTTAAAGACAACACTATTCCCCAAAGAGCCGGAGTTAATGTCAAAGCTATTGATTTTAATTATATACTCCAAGAAGATGAAGATTTTAAGATTGTATTTATTATTTTCTATACGGCAATAGTATATCACATAGCGCAAATTGTTAAGTCACTTAACCTTGAAGTTCCTCGTCATATCTCTTTTAGTGGCAATGGCAGCAAGGTAATACGTGTTATTACAACCGACTCCAAATTACTCGCGCGATATACCAAAATGGTATTTGAAAAACTGCTCGGAAAACCGTATGGTAAGGAATTGGATTTGCTGGGTCTTGAAAAAGACTCTAACCCTAAAGAATCAACTTGTAAGGGTGGCATTATCGGTACGGAAGATGAAGACAACAGAGATAAGACTATTGTTTTCAAGAGTGATTGTACAGGATTAGTGACACCAAAAGATACCTATGCCAACATTAAAGATGATTACAAGAGGCGTACAGTTACCGCAGTTGAGGATTTCTTCAAGTTCGTACTTGTTGATATGAATTCTGCATTCAATTTTGATAAAAATTTCGGAGTTAAACCATCATCTATTCGTATCGCACAAGAAATGGCAAAGAAAGATCTTCTCACGTTCCTTGAAAAAGGAATAAGTCAGCGTTGTGAAGAAACTGAGGCGGAAGATATGATAGAGGAAACATTCTTCTATTATCCCATAAAAGGGGTGTTAAATGCAATTTCAGCAGAAATATATAACGAATTACAACAATCATAAGAGCACATGAAACAAATTATAATCTCATTACTCACATTAGCCTTGGCGGACATCTGCTTGTGTAGTTGTGGCAATGATGTGGCTGCCAACACTTCTCTAGAAGAGATGCATAAAAAGAGTTCCATAACGCAATCTGATGAGAAGCATAAAAAAGCGATAACTGATTCTATCAACAATCTACGAGAAAAAATAATGGATTTAACCGAAAAATATGAAAAGGTTTATCAGGAATTAAGCGAAGTAAAAATGGACAATAAGAAAATCAATGATGAAAAAGCAACGAATAAATGGTATATTCTTATTGGTGGAGGTATTGGATTGCTTGGTTTGATAGTATCAATTTTTGCATTTGGAAAAACAGGGAAATGTAATAATAGATTAAGTCGTCATCGTGAAGAAATCGAATCACTGAGACAGCTATTAAATGAGCGTCGATTTGAACCAAATGTTACTGGTACTAAACGTACAAATTATTCAGCCTCGTCATCGATACCCAATAATGAAATCTCTGATTTGTCTCGAAAAATACAACATTTAGAGAATGAACTTTTAAAAATACAAAAGACTACTCTTGTTCATGGAACACCGACTCCATCTACAATTACCCCACCGATAAAACCAACTAGAATAGGTTACTTTGGAACAGCTATAAGTGGTGAAAACGGCACAGGGTATTTTAAAAAAGTACTTGAATCAAAAGATAGTGATGCAAGATTTTCAGCACAAATTATTGATGGTTCAGCTAATTTTGAGCCTATAGCATCTCTTTCCTCTATCAAATCCAGCGACTATATGGACTTGGCTGTAGAATTTGAAGGGGTATCTAAAAATGAGGCAACTGATATGTCCGTTCATTACAAAGGACTGGCTCAACAAATAGGAGATAAATGGATTATTGTAAAAAAAGCAGTTATAACTTTAAAAAAATAATCAACTATTATGCATTCAATAGTACCTATAATAATTATTATTATCATATTTATGCAATTGTTTTTCTTTGTGAAGAACTTTTTGCGTATGCGCCAATTCAGTAACATCTTTACTGGTACAACTTCATGGCGAATAAGACGTAATGCAGAAACCTCTCTTGTGGATGGCATATATGGGGATGGTAACAAAATATTTATCGGCATTATTACATCCATCAATAAATATCTTGGAAATAACTCCGGTTCAGTTATTGATTTTGGTCTTCTGAAAGATGCGGTTGACCGTCACTGTGATTCTGTAGAAAATGACATAGCTACACAGACACCTATTCCACTTTATTGGGGATTGGCTGGTACAATGGCTGGTGTTATTATGGGATTGTGGGATTTGTTACAGTCTAATGCAATAATGACTCTTATGAGCAGCGGTGGCGGAGTTATCGATAATGCTTCACAGAGTGCCGCTTCTGGAATTAATTCTCTTTTAAGTGGTGTCGCATGGGCAATGCTGGCTTCTATTTGTGGTATTCTGCTTACGACAGTCAATTCTCTTCTCTTCAAAAGATGCAAACTTAATGAGGAAGACGGGAAAAATTCTTTTTTTGCTTGGATGCAATCAGAACTTCTTCCTGAATTACCATCTGATACATCCGAGGCACTTAACAATCTCGTAAGAAATCTCAATAAATTCAACAATACATTCGCACAAAACACATCAAATCTTGGGAATACGCTAAATGCCGTTAATCAGTCCTATGCAATACAAGCGGATATAATAAAAGCGGTTCATGACATGGATGTTATGAAAATGGCAAAAGCTAATGTGCGTGTTCTTGAAGAATTACAACAATGCACAGACAAATTGGAAGTATTTAATCAATATCTCAATGATATTGAAGGATACACCGAAGCTATACATAGATTTGAATCATTGTATAATGAACAAGCAAATCGAATCCACATACTTGAAGAAATAAGAGATTTCTTTGGACGTCATAAAGGAGAAATAGCTAAAACAACAGCTGATGCAGACAGGACACTTCAAGAGTCTCTCCAAAATATAAAGGAATCTACATCATCAAATGTCGAAGAACTGCACAAAAGGTTTATTGAACAAAGTGAGTCATTCAAAGAAATTCTTAAATCTGAACGAGAGTCATTTGAACAATTTACAAATGATTTAAAGGCTCAATTTAGTGCCCAAATGACACAAATGCCACAATTGTCTGAACAATTGGAAGAAATTTCAGCAATTCCTGTCAGACTTGACAAGCTGATTGAAAAAATAGAAATGTCAAACATCCGTTTAGCGAATGACATATCCCAGTCTATCAAACAAACCTTGATGACCACAAAGGTAAATAAAATACTTGATACAAATGATAGTGTTCGTGTTGGCGATTCCATACCAGCGTGGATGAAAGTCTCAGGATGGGCTGCATTAGTAATCATTGCCATTACCTGCATTTTAAATATCGTGTTTATGTTTTTCCCCGTTAAAAAGGATAAGAGCCAGCCACAACAAATCCATATTCAGCCAACAGAGTTGCCGATGCAAATAGTTAATAAACAAGCAGAAAATACTACTGATGCGGTCTTAAATACAACAGATTCTATTAAAGATAATAATAAAAAGTAATTATGGCTCAGAAAAAGGAATCGTTTTTTTGGACAAGTTACTCAGACTTGATGACAAGTTTGTTTTTTGTCATGTTAGTATTATTCATTCTTGTAATTGTTCTTCTACATAAGCGTATGGAGGCAACAGAAGCTCAGTTACAAGAGATTAAAAAGGTTGAGCAATCAACAAAAGATTTAAGTCGAGATTATTTTCAATATCGTTCAGATTACAAAAAATATGTTCTAACAATTCAAGTTCGCTATCCTGCCGGAAAGTCTGACTTGAATGATATTGTATCTACGGATAAAGAAGCCCAATTACGTCAATTGGCTGCGGCAGGACGCGAAATACGAGATTTCTTAAAAAACCATAGTGAGAATCAATATATTCTTATAATAGAGGGGCAAGCGTCAAAAGACAACTTCCTTTATAATTATGAATTAAGTTACCAACGGGCATTAGCACTTATGCGTTTTTGGATTGAAGATTCACGTATTACATTTGGGAGTAATTGCGAAATTCTAATATCTGGCAGTGGAGATGGCAAACTTGATACTCATTCTATGCGAGAAACAAATGACGAAAGAGAGAATCAGCGTTTCCTTATTCATATATTGCCAAAAAACATTTTTGAAAACAATGAAAATAAATAATTTCATAATATCAACAGTTTCTATTATATGTCTGTATTCATGCGCTCATAAATCAGGACATGGTGAAAGGAATGATAAGATTGTAACTTCACAACAGTCACAGTCAGTACTAGTGTCTCCTAATAAAAAAGCAAGGAACGTCACAATATCAGTTGTAAATAATCGTGGTGATAAAAATAAGCTTGATGGTTCTCAAATTTTTTCGAAATATAATACGTCAGTTTTTATGGTGTTTACTTCGGATGGCTACAATATGTACCAAGGTTCTGGATTCTTTATCAACAAAGATGGTTTGGCTGTCAGCAATTATCATGTGTTCAAAGGAACTGGCATTGGTGAGGAAGGGATTAAATTAGCTGGAAGCGATAAGGTGTACAAAGTAGAGGAAGTGATCATGAGCAGTGAAAATGAAGATTTTATTCTATTCCGTGTAGATGTTTCCAATACAGATTTTATTCCCGTTGCCAAATACAAACCGAATGTGGGTGAAAAAGTCTATGCTATTGGTAGCCCCCGTGGACTTGAAAATACCTTTTCTTCAGGAGAGGTATCGCAATGGCGTGACAAAAATTTAATGCAAATTTCTGCTTTAATTGATCACGGTAGCAGTGGTGGCGCATTGATAAATGAATACGGAGAAGTAGTCGGTATCACATCCGGTTCGTTTGCAGACGGCTCACAAGCCAATCTAAATTATGCATGGAGCATTGATGTGATAAAACCATATGTAAAAAACAAATAATGCAGGCTTGTAGGCATTGATTAGAGTTCTCATATTAATAATAACAGTAATTGCTTTTTTTGATTGCGACTCTTGTTCGATATAGGTGATTGTCATTTAGCTTGATTATATAATCTAAGAAAGTGATGTGGTTTGCTCAGTTCTATGATAACATAGTGGATTATTCAAAATAATAATATTACCTTTGCATTTAGAAAAAGCGTTCTTTTGAATTACTGCAAAACGAGGTAAAACACGGAATTTCGCTGGTTTCTAAATCGTTACCTATCAAGCCGAAATATATTGTAATACATTGTATCTTAGCAAGAAAGAAAAATTGCTATGCCTTAAACAGTGAAATGTCACCCTTTTTCTGATATGACAGATGTCGGCAAGCTCTTTAAGGTAGGCGTTGCTTTTCTGGTTCGAGATGGTCGGGAACAGGTATTCCGACTCGCCTTTCCCGATGTAGAGGCTGACCATTTTCCTAGCCTGAGGAAGAAGGGGGATGAATGCCGGATGGTTGGTCTTGGTTCTGTACAGGTGGATGTACATACCCTTGTCGGAATCTGAAATGATCTGATCCTTCCTCAGTCTACATATGTCTGAATAGGCGATGCCCGTGAAGCAGCTGAAGATGAATATGTCACGGATGGAAGCCAGCCTGGGAATATCCAGCCGCTTGCCCATTATCCTTATTATTTCCTGCCTGTTCAGGTATTGTTTCTGACTTTCCTCCTTCTTTATACGGTAGGTTGAGAACGGATTGGTTGGGATGATTCCGCACCGGTAAGCCCATAGAATTCCTTTTCTTACCATACTCATCATCTTGGCTGTCGTATTGACCGACAGCCTGCAGTCAGTTCTGAAGAACAGCTCCAGTTCGTGTATCATCTGCCGGTTGAACTGTTCCAGTGCCATATCTTGCCTGCCCATCTTCTTGCAGAACTCCTCAAGCCGTTTGTAGACCAGTTTATGCCTGTTGGAATGGGACATGCTGATTTGTCCGGCATGTGCCAGCCTGTCCGCATCTTTCACCTGTTTGTCAAATATCTCCAAAAGGGAATGCGGGTTGGATCCTGTGGTCATGAAGCATTGTTTTAGCATTCTTGCCGTAAGCTGTTTCCCTTCCAGTTGGGCCTGTTGGTAATGATGTTGCAATGTGGAACTTACTTTGTCCAGATATGCATTGATTTCGTGTGCTTCTGGGTTCATGGCAGAAACACGTTTGTTCTGCTTGTCCCAATGTTCCTGTAAGATGGAAGTCTTCAGGCTTACATCTGTTGCCTTGTTATTGACTATAATGCGGAGCATGATTGTTGACTTGCTGTCTTTTTGAAGCTTTCTACGCTTCAGATAAAAGTAAATGGAAAAACTATGTCTCATAAGAAATAAATATTAATTGTGTCCATATTACGAACGGGTGTATAGGACACGGATAAGACATAGATTATGGTTCTGAATGGAATGTAATATATTGATTATTAATGACCTTGAATAAAGGATTATAAGAAAAGGAAATAAAGTAGATGTGTGATTTTCAGATATTTGTTAAGGTCATAGGAAAAGGTTCGGATCCGCCTGGGGGCGGAACCTTATATTTTTTATCGCTAATAATCAGTTACTTATCTTGCTGTTTATCATTTAGTCCACCTATTTCACTTCGATTGAACTTCTTTGTTCTGCACTGATATACAACTCTTTGTCAGTACTGCAAAGATACGGATTTTTGCTTTGAAAATCAACGAAAATTCCAAGAAATGTTTAACGGAATGCTTCCTGTCTGTTTTTCTCAAGAAGTTCTTCAATATCAGATTCCCGATATAGAATTTTACCTCCAATCTGATAATAGGATAAGATTCCATTATTTCTATATTCTTGTAAAGTGCGTCTTGATACTTTAAGGTAATTTGCCAATTCTGCATCATTCATATATCTATGCCCATTAAGTGTTGGGTTGTTGTGCTTCAGAATATCTTCGAGTCTTGTTAGCGTATCTTTTAACCTATTGTATATCTGAATAACTTGCTCATTATCTTGGGTAATTACTTTGCTCATAATTTTCTGTTGTGTTTTTCAATGAACTTCTGAATATCTTCTTTTTTATAATAAATCTTTTTTCCAATTTGAGAATAAGAGATTTGGTCTGTATCTCTAAGATTCTGTAATGTTCTGGGAGAAATTTTGAGAATCAGGCAAACTTCTTGATTATCCAACCATTCCCCTATTGTTTTCTGTGAAGAAGCTGTTATCAATTTATCAATGGTATCAAGGAAATTTTCAATTTCCTTTAATGTCTTTTCATATGTAGCTGTTTCAATTCCAATGATTTCCATATCCAAAAAAGTTGAGTTTGTACAAATGTATTTTGAATATTTATATGATACAAAATGTTGTCATTAGGTGTCGTCAGGTAGCATCAGATGTCATTGTTGGTGGCTGTGTTAACCGGTTTCCAATTCTTTATTATATAGTTTACACTTTTAGTTTACACTAAATATTAAGTAAAGAATTTTATGCACCTGATTATCAGCGGTTAGCAAACTTATTAATCTTTATCTCAGATTTAGGCATACTATTTTCACTACTATAAGTATATACTCTTGAGTGCGCACGAAAAGAGTATCGATTTATTCACTTATAATATTGGAATTATGTCATATATAGATAATGAGATACTCGAAAGACTGATAGGAACCATGGTAGAGGGATTTGCCCGCATTGAAAAGAAACTGGATCAGATGAACCGTCTGAAAGAATGTATGAATGGGGATAAACTGCTTGATAATGTGGATCTGGCAGAACTCCTTGGTGTGTCACAAAGAACTTTGGCACGTTACAGGCAAGAGGGCAAGATTAAATATTACTCGGTTGAAAAGAACGGGAAATCATTCTATCTCGCCTCAGAGATACAGAGTTTCCTGCTCCAGCGAGGTAAGAACGTAGTAAATAATAAGTAGCAAATAGAATAAGTGACCGTATTCTGATGGAAAGATGATACGGTCACTTATGCATTATACCGGGATTGCGGTCACTTTCAATGTCTCCAGATTGACATAGGCACCGCGATACAGTGTCTTTCCTTCCTTGAACATTTTCCAGAGCAGATCACATCCGATATGTGCCAGTGTGGAGTTAATGAACAAATCCTGTTTTTCCAGGGCTTCCGCCAGAGAACAGCTTGGTCCCGATTCTTTTTCCTTGATTTTTGCATAGTCCACTTCCTCGGTGATGACATTCATTTTAGGCATGGGAATATATTCCTGTGAAGAAGGTTGGAGAACTTTCTCACGTACCGTCCCGATGATGACCTGTCCTTTTGTCTGGCTGTTCCCGAAATCCATCCAGTATATGGGAGCCGAATGGTCACTGAAGTTTTCTTTGCGGACTTTCTTCAGGAACTTCCAAAGCGTAAGACGTGAACGTATATTGTCCGTACAGGTAATGATGATATTTGCTGTGCTGTCTTCAGAAAAATTCCTAGTAGGAAAACATTGCGGTTCGGCAGTCCATGCGTATCCGAAGAAACGGTTGATGCGTGTGACTAGTGATACGGCTTTGTTCAGTCCCAGTTCTGTTTCACTGAAAAGCTGGCGTCCTATATTGGCCTGGCTTACTGTGTCGGGATCGAATACGGTGACATGTAGTCCGGGATGGCCCAATGCCTGAAGTGCCATGCTCATGCGTGCCAGATTGGTTATCACTTGTGAGCCGGTACCTCCTGCTCCGATGACGAATACCGTTACCGGATGACGCGGATTGAGCAGGTAGCGGTCGGTAAAATGTATCTTTTTCATGGAAGTATGTCTTTAAGTTTTTTATTCATGGGCTTGAGTTCGTTCATGTCGAACGGATTGTTTCTTATGTTCTCGGTAACGATGACAAGATTTGAAACGGTAGGATTCACATTTCCTCCCAGATGGGAGAATTCAGTCAGCCAGAACCGTTTTTCCCAGTATTCCAACAGGGAAAGGAAAGTCGGATTCTGTGGCTTTTCCAGAGAACTGCTGCCAAGGCAGACACTTGATCCGGTCACGTTGAAGAACGGGGCACGGAACAGTGGAGTCGTCTCCATTGGACGTTTTCCCTTGAAGGCGAATACGTCCATGCTTCCGTTTTTTACATGATAAACAATTCCCGGCAGATTGAATATGCCGTCCTGTATATTGAGATCCTTGTGAAAGAACATCTGTCTCTTTCCGGGCGGATTGTACCAGATATATTCTTCCTGTCCTTTTCTCGGATTGCAGGCCAGCATGTTATCGGGGACTCTTCCTGCCGGTATCCCGCTCATTTCTTCCGTGTAGGATTCCAGCAGGGTATTCATGAATTCGTATGTGACGGGGATACCTGCCCCCATCTGTCCGCTTTTTCCGATGGGACGCAATTCTATGAAGTACCTGGTGTCAGAATTTCTTCTGTCTTCATACTTGTAGGCTATGATAGCCGCCTTCGGCACCATCATTTTTTGAATATTTTGGGTCAGTTCATTCATGATGTTTATAAATTATAGGTAACATGTTCTACAAATTTCTCAAACCATTTTGAGAACCGTTCCGGATAATTCTCTGGTCTGAACAGTTTTTCAGTTTCCGGTGTGATGAAGGTAAATGATACGGGAGTCTGGTTATATGTTTCCTGACAGTCAGTACTGAAACAGCTTTCCATGTCTTTGGTAACCGTATCCGTAATGGAATATGTAAGCAGAATCTGATATTCGAGTGGTGGCGGCTCGAAATCCCTTTCCTTTTCGCTTGCATAATCATAGTCATAATTCAAGATATAAGGGCTGTCCTTTGCAATCAGGGACAGCCCTTCGGTAATCAGTTCCAAAAGTCTTCTTTCCTTATCGCTGGAAGGAGTACAGTTGCGGATATGTTCTTCCAGATTCCTACAGAAAGCTCTGGAGTACATCCGGCACAGCTTCCTGTGGATTCTCCCTTTCTCATATGACCTGAAAAGCTTTTCCTTTCTGTACAAATCCTTTTTCTCTTTCTCATCGAGCTGTTCAAAGTCCACATAATCGATACAGACTTCCGACATTTCAAAATAAGGGGTATCGGTTATATCCATCATCCTGTGATACTTGATGAACCTTCTGATGAACTCCAGTGTGATCCTTTTGATTTCACCTTTCAGTCTTTCTGTAAAATCTATCGGTATCAGGAACAGGGTGTAATCAGGCCATTCATGGAAGTGATAGATACAGAACTGGAGCCTGTCACCGACAAGTTCCAGATTTACATGATGAGATACTATGGAATCCAGCGCATTATATAGCAGGCATATTTTTTCTCTTATGGAAGTCCTGCCTGCAGGATGGTATGGCAGCTCCACATCCAGGAGCTGCGCATACTTCATGGCTGAACGGTACAGGAAATCAAGATTCTCTTTGGTGGTGACATTTACCGTTACATCCCTGTCATTCTCCACATACAGGTCGGGAGCGATGGAAGGTATTCTCGTGTTCAGAAAACCATGAGGCTTTCTGCTGGAGGGAGTTTTCTTTTCTTTCTGCTCCTGATGCCCCGGCTTATGTCCGTATTTTCGAGTTCCGATATGATAAGTCTGGCTAAATTTTCCAAAGCCCGTTCCGTAAGTTGTGTACATGGTTTTTTATTTTTACGTTGTCCTTTTTTCATGTCCTTACCCTTTTACTCCGATGGTTGTCTTGAATTCATATACCGCCCGGTCGTCTTCGATTTCCGGTCCGTGTACGGTCGCGGTGGTCAGTTCCGGATAGTTCATTGAATAGAAGTCCATCACTTCAGCCGGAGACATGTTTACGTTCGGATCGTCCAGTACGATTTCCTGACTGTTCTTCTTCATCTTGAATACTCTTTTCATTCCTTTAATTTCCAGTGCCATATTGTTTATTGTTTATTGGTTTTACAAATCATTTATTTTTATATATCAGCAGTATACCATTTCTACCTGTGCCTCGTCCTTCATACGGTATTCAGCCGGAAAATCCGGATATTCCGCATACGGGTCCTCTTTTAGAAGTTCCCTGTCATTCTCGTCTTCCGGATCGAAGCAGAATGTCTCATGTGTAGCCGGCGCAGTCTGGTATTCCCGTCCGTTTCCGTTTTGTACCTGTACTGTTCCGTTCGGTATATGGCCGTTTGTCGGCTGCCGTACCTGTTGTTGTGGATAAGGAGCCGTTTCAGGCTGGTAAGCCTGCTGCTGCGGATAGGGCTGCATTGTAGCTCCTTGCGGCATACCTGTTCCTTGCATTACGGGGCGGTTTGGAGCAGGTTGGATATATGCTCCGTTCGTTCCATATACCGGTTGAGGCATTTCCTGTGGAATCTGTTGTGGAGCAGGCTGTATGACAGGTTCAGGATTCATAGTATGGGTCTGCTGCTCCGGGAATATGCTTGTTTGCATACCGGGCTGTGACTGACCGTTCATATTGCCTTGTGGTTGGGGAATTACCGGCTCCGGTTCCTCTGCCATACCGAACAGACTTCCTTCGCTGGCCTGTTTCTGTACTTCCTGCATCTTTTCGTCAATCTCCTTCTGTTTTTCTGAAGGAGCCAGCACTCGTGCCTGTTTCAGCCATGTCATTGCTTCGGAGAACCTTTTTGCGGCAGTTGCATCATCAGCCTTCTTGAGGAGCTTTTCCATCTTTTCACGTTTTTCCCTGGCTTCCTTTGATTCAGCCGGTACTGTTGGAGTTTTGGATGATTTGGCCTGTGATGTAGCCTTTTCTGCCTGTTTCTCGAAATTTTCCGCATTGACAAGCAGTCCCTGTACCTTCTGTATCGGTTGGAGTATGGTCTGCAGGAAGCCCATATCCAGTTCTGCCGGTGTTCCGTTCACGACCAATGGCACCATGTTTTGCCGTGTATCCTCTTTCAGGCTGTTCCGCCTTGGCATGACTGCCACACTCAGGCTGTTATCCACTTTACGGATATTGATATTCAGATCCGTACCTGCTGTAATCATCTGATAAATTGATTGAAAAAACATAATTGAAAAATTTTATGGTTATACATAAGTTTCCTTGAAGAATTCTTTCAGAATATTCTCTCTGTCCGGATTGCTGGAAATATCACGTAGCGATTCCAGATAGTAGCCGATGTTTTTAGGTTCATCAACTGTATTGGGCAGACGTCTTTTGACCGGTCTGATATGTTCGCCTTGTGGCCATGCAGTCGGCATGACAGGAGCTTGTGAAGTTATAGCAACTGTTTCCATATATGTATATTTATATTTTGGGTTATGCGACAAATAATCCTACAATGAACAGAAGAATAAGAATCTTGAAAATAATGACCAGTATCCTGAACAGGAAACCGAAGAATCCTCCTGCAAGCAACAGCAGCGTAATCATCCCGGTGGGGACAATCCCTTTGCTTGTCAGCAGACATATTCCGGTAATCAGGAATATCGCTGTTGCATGTCTGCCAATCTTTCTGATAATCTGTAGTTTCATAATCCTTAATTTTATGAATGAATAATCCCATCGGGATGTGTTTTCCCGATTTTATAGGCCTCCGGCCTCTTGGATTGCCTTTTTGCGCAAGGCCTGGCAGGAAAAAATACCGGAGCGTAGCGAGGATGATTTTTTCCTGTCCAGCCAAGCCCTTCAGGGCAGCCTTGCGGCAAAAGGCAGGCAATCCAAGACCTTTGCCGCTTAAAAGCGGAAAAACAGAATCTTTTCTGTACGGATACAAAAAATGCAGACCTTCCGGCCTGCATTCTCTTGGTTGATTAGGTATAGATGTTATTCTTCTTTTGTGGAATAGGTGTTGAAAATGTCATCAGTCATTTCCTTGGCGAGAGTCCTGATCTTGTTCAGGAAGTCCTGTCCGGTTATCATTCCGCTTTCAAGTCCGGCCAGCTGTTTTTCCCAGTCTGCGGTGAGTGAAGTATCCGCAATTTTCTTTCCACGGATGGTTTCGTAGGTGAACATGCCTTTCGGGGTCGGAACGATATATTTCCCTGAATAACGGATATACTTACGGTTAACCAGTGTACGGATGATATTGGTACGTGAGGATACCGTACCCAGTCCGTTCTGTTCCATGTATTCCACCAGTTCTGCATCCGTGAACGGATTTACCGGCAGCTGTTTCTTGTGTACCATGTTGCATCCGCATACATTCAGGGTATCACCTTTCTCCATTTTTGGGAGTTCTTTGACGGAATACCCCGATGTCGGGATCATGTCGGAACACATGAACACATCATGCCAGCCGGCTTCAATGATTCTTGTTTGTTCGACCTTGAAATGCTGTGCGGCACAGACCGCTTCAACATTTGTCGTTTCTATGCGGCATGGAGCCATGAATGCTTCGAGCATCCTTCCGGCTACAAGTCTGTAAACCTGCATTTCCTTTTCGGACATATTTCCGGGACGGATACCTGTAATGATGATGGCATGATGTACATTGGCTTTTTCTGCACTTATTACGTGGCGGGACAAACTGGATATGTCAATACCTCCAGTTCCTTTAGCGGCAGGGAACAGCTCCCATGATAGCAGACGTGCCATGATTGGTGAAAGCGAGTCAAACACATCCTCCGTCAGATAACGGCTGGAAGTCCTTGGGTAGGAAATCAGTTTCTTTTCATAAAGGGACTGTGCGATGTCATACACCTCTGATGCGGTATAACCATAGCGGATGTTCGCTTCCTTCTGAAGCTGTGTCAGGTCAAGCAGATCCGGTGGAAGTATTTCCTTAACGCTGTGACTGATACCTGTGATCTGTGCCTGATGTGCCAGTTTGCAGTCCTGGAAAAACATTGTTGCGGATTCTTTGTCGGGAAGATCCTGTGTGCGGCGCATCTTGAAGAGGATGCCGTCCTTTTGCAGGCTGATGTAGATGGGCCAGCTGTCCGATGAAATATGGTTTTCCCTTTCACGGTAGCGTCTGCTGATGGCAGCCAGTACCGGTGTCTGCACCCGTCCAAGGGAATTGTTGCCGAGGCCCGTCGCCTTGCACATGGCATAGCTGGCGTTGATTCCGAGAATCCAGTCCGCCTTGTTGCGGCTGTCGGCAGCAAGGAACAGGCTGTTGTAGCAACTGTCCGGCTTCAGGTTTTCCATGCCTTTACGCACAGACTCGTCGGTAAGGGATGAAATCCACAGACGGAAACAGGGCTGTGTACAGTTCAGGTATTGATATACATAGCGGAATGTCATTTCCCCGTCACGGCTGGCATCGGTAGCCGCAATGATGGTGTCACATGCCTGAAACACTCTCTCGATTACTTTAAGCTGGAGCACGGCATCAATGTCCGGTATCCATCCGTTCTCGGTGCGTGTATGACGTACCATCAGCTCAAATTCGGACGGGATGAAAGGAAAATCATTCCGTTCCAGCTTCTGGGTTCCGTAGTCCTTCGGCATGGCCAGTGACAGCATGTTCCCGAAAGTCCACGTAACCATGTAGCCGTTTCCTTCCACATATCCGTTTCTTACTCTGGTTGCACCGATGATTCTTCCGATTTCTTTTCCTACACTTGGTTTGTCTGTTAATATGGCAATCATGATAAATTCTGTTTTTTATATCTTTCCATACGGTAAGTCCGTATGGAAAGAGAGATGATACATTATGGATTCTTATTTATTCACCTGAAGGGTTGATACCGTTTATGCTGATGACTGGATTTCCATTCTCGTCTTCAATCAGACTGAGTGTGGCATCCATTGTAAGTGAAAATACAGGAGTCTTGATTTTAATGGACATGACATTGGTTTCCTCTCCCTGAAGGAGCAGGTCCATGTTTCCGTCCTTTTCAATTTGCGATCTGCTGATACCTACCGATTCCAGTTTCTCCCAGTCGATTTGTTCAGCCTTGTAGATATGATGATTGGTCTTGTTCATGTTCTTTCCTTTTTTAGTAATTGATGATTTGAATGATTTGAATCCCGTTCAGGTCAGACAGCCTGTTTTGCTCCCTTCTTCTGTTCCTGCTGCTGGGTATTGTCAGTCTGTGAAGCACGCTGTGAGGTATTGCGGCGCACATCCGGATTTTCCTGGAAATATTGCAGCTGTCCGGTGTTTGCGTTTACTTTCAGATAGGAATCAAACGGTTTGCCGTTGGGACCTTTCATACCCGTTACAAGGATGGCCTTTCCGTCCTGAAGATTTGCTCTTTCCTGTGCCGAAAGCAGGTGTCCGTAAACCTCAGCCGGGATGGTAGGTGCCTGTCGTTCGTTGAAACCGTCCGGAGTTCTGGAATACTGTGGTCTTCCACTTGCCAGGTCCAGCTTGACGAATGACGAGAATTCCTCACCTTTACGGTTGATCATGTTCTCAAGATAGATGGGCTGCCCTTTGCGTAAAGCTTCTTTATCTTCCGGTGTGAGCTGTACCGAACAGATTTCCTTCGGTATGTAGATTTCTCCCGTTTCCGGATTGTGGCGTGTATATTGGAGCCCGCCTGTTACCTTATCCATGGTAACGAAGGAGGAAAACAGTTCGCCGTTCTTTCGCTTCATATCCTCTACAAGGATGGTATGTCCTTCATTCAACGCTTTGAGCTGCATGGGGGAAAGCGGTACCCCGCCGAGCGTCTGCTGATTGAAGGCCTGGTCTTTCGGGAAGATAAATTCGATGCCTCTTCTTTCTGCACTGTATTGCAGATTGGCATTAAACTCTTTACCCTGATTGGATTTCATTCCCTCTACGAATATCTGTTCTCCGTTTTTCAGTTTCTGAATTTCGTCCGGAGTCAGGGTTACCCCTTTGATTTCATTCGGGATATAGACATGCTCCTGTCGGACGGCTACCAGTTCGTTGGTATTCTTGTCGATGGAAATCAAACACGGCTCAGTTGTGTTACCACGCAGGTTAAGGTCAGCCACGCGTCCCATGTTTCCACTTTCACGCAGGTTCTTCTTGTCCTCTTCCGTGAAGATATGTCCGAAATAAGGACGGTCCAGTTCCGGTTCCTTTCTGATACCGTGGATGCCCAGCATGACCTGCCCGCCGTTGGATATGAATGAAAGGCGTGCGTCCAGCTTGGCAGTCAGTACCCCAGGAATGTTGAGTGTCAGCGGCATTGTCCTGTTGGTCTTGTATCCTTTCAGCATGCCGTCAAGCTGTCCGGACTGCTCCAGCATTTCCTTGGATATGCCGAACTTACCCAGTTCCTCCCAGTTAATCATATTCTCGTTGTAGCGGTACGTGGGTGTCTGCTGGCGTTGCGGTTCCTGCTGTTCGCGCCCCTGTGCGGCAGCTTCCACCTGTGATACCTGTTCAGGCTGAGCCTGCGTTGTCTGTTCCTGCTTCTTTGCCATTGTTGTTTCCTCCTCTTTTGTTTGACTGTTTTTCTGATTGTTTGCCTTCGGTACGATTTCATAGCGTTTCAGAAACTCCTTTACCGCATCTGTATTCTTACCTTCGGCCAAATCCTTGAGAGCCTGTTTGTTCTGCTTGTAATCGTTGAAGGTCATACGGATAAGCCTGAAATGCGTAGGCTCCTTCAGCTGGCTCCAAAAATTCTTGATAAAGTTTTCGAGAATACTCGAATTCTTGTCGAATTTCAGGAATGAGTTCTCATTCTTCTCCTCCGGTGTAACCGTCTGATAATTACCTTTCTCGTCTGCCTTGCTGACCACCCCCAAACCTTCCTTTGGGTCATTCTTGTTATGTACCAGCAGAAGCTCGTCAATTTGTTCCACATAAGGCTTTTCCGGTTTCTTTGTCCGGCTTTGCCTTTTTTCCTTGTCAGGACTGTTTTCTTGTGCCATAATCTTTTGTTTTGAGTGACTACTTGATTTGTTTCACAGTCCAAATGTAAGATGATAAATTGAGTAAACAATTGATTTACAAATAGATGACATTAGATGTCATCAGGTGTCATCAAATGTCATACGAAGGATAGGAAAGAATGCAAAAACAGTTGGAAAAAAGGATGAAAGGAAGTAGGAAGAGTATAAGTAAAAGCATAGCGAAGCCACCGGACTATGCAGATCGGAGGGAGTTGAAATCCCTGTCTTATTTCGGGATTTGATAAGTAGTCTATGTTTTGTTATTGAGGAAGGTGGATTTTCACAGTATTTTTGAGGCTATATGGAATATAAGGATAGCCGCCTTTGATTTACGGTTATGCGTCACGTCGGTCGCAGTTAATCCCTGTAATCTTTCCTTTAATTCTAATCCGTTTGCCGCCGCATTCTTTTTCAGGTGAATTTTCATGGCGATAGCCATAAAGAAAATTCTCCTGAAAAAAGGAATAAATGCGGCTGGCAAATCAGGATTTGGATTTATCTTTGATGGAAGGGATAACTGGTTAATTATAATAATTGAATCTGAATTCATTTAGGGTATAACAAGTGTAATGTTTGAATACTTTACCATATACCATGGAAGTTGAAGACCTAAGCTATAAATTATTTCACTCATAGATTCAGAGTTTGACAGGACATACACATGGCAGTTAAAGCTATTAGGATAATAAAGCAAGTTGCGGAGTAAAACAAGAGTGGAATATCTACTTAACTGGAGCACAGAAAAGATTACAATTCGTTTAAATAATGTCACTAATGTTGCTTAAGGTCAGGTGGTTTTAATGAACTATTTAGTAATGAATTATACTGCTATTTTTTACAACTAAATTTATACATTGATTTGTAAGCGATATTCACTGGGCGTTCGTTTTGTTATTTTCTCAAATTGAGTGATAAAATGTGGTACAAAATTATATCCGGATTCATAAGCAATCTGTGCAACCGTAAGATTGGAATAAGCCAATAATTTGCAGGCGTGTTCGATACGTATCTCGGCTAGGCATTGGAAAATGCTCTTATCCGTTCGTTGTTTGAAATATCTACAAAGAGCTGATGGATTTTGTTTTACGTAGTCTGCAATTTCTTTCAACGAGATTTTATCTTTGAAATGGTTAAAAAGATAAGTATATACACGATTAACAGGTTCATTGGTTTCCTTTAAAAGATTAGAGCTATTGTATGCTATGTCTGAAAGAATATTTGTCTTCTTGCATTGGCATAACCGTTCCAGAATTTGAAAAAGATGGATTAATCGTACAGTGTGCTCGACTTTTTCCAGTTCTTCAAACTGCTGTAGCAACTCTTCATATAAGTTCTTGTCAAGGAAGTGTATTCCATACTGGCTTTTCTGCAATAATTCATATATAGGTAGATAATCTGGTAATTTATCTATAGATAAAGGAAATATTGTAGGATGAAATTGTAGTGCGATTCCAGAACTTTTTTCCAATCCTGCATCGGGATTTAATTTTGCATTACATAAATGTAAATGGGGGACATTGCTTCCTATCATAACAACGTCTCCTTCCTTATAATTTCTAACACCTTCCCCCACGAATTGCTTGCCATTTCCATGCGTAAACAGCATGATTTCATATTCGGCATGTTTGTGTCGTGGTAATACGAAATTAGGATATACGATACGACTACATAATGTAGTCCTTTCGTGAATGATCTTTCGTTCCAGTATAGCCATATTGTATGATTTAATTAGGTTTGCAAATATAATAAAATATATCGCAAATATACTATAATTCTATATCAAAAAAACACCATAATTTTGCTGCATCAATATAAAACTATAACAATTTGCTTATGAACCATATAGCTGTCAATATAGGAGAAGTCTTAGGGGATATGTATCCCAATAGGCAAATGATAGGTGAAGTACTTGCCAATTCGGCTTATGTAATTTTGCTGTATAGTAATACAATAAGAATTGAAATATAAACTCACACATTAGAGAAAGTTATGGAAAAACAAACTATAAAATTGATTGCATCTGACATGGACGGGACTCTTTTGGATTCTACGGGCAGGCTGCATCCTGATTTTTTTTCAGTATTTGAGAATTTAAAAGATAAGGGTATTACGTTTGTAGCAGCAAGCGGCAGACAATACTACAATTTACTTAAACTTTTCAGTAAAGTAAAGGACGATATTATTTTTATTGCAGAAAACGGAACTTATGTGGTCTCAAAATCAAAAGAATTATTGGTTGTCGATATTCCCATAGAAGAGATACGTAAAGTTGTTCGGGAAATAAGAAATATAAAGGGGGCATATCCTGTATTATGCGGTAAGAATAAGGCATATATAGAAGATGAATACATTGAATTTGTAAGGCAAGCCCGTACTTATTATGAACGGTGTGAAATCGTACCGGATTTATTGGAAATTACTGATGATGTGTTTCTCAAAATAGCGATATATGACTTTAACGGCTCCTCGGCAAACAGTTATCCTGTTTTGCAACATTTCAACGAGTCTCTAAAAGTAGTGGTATCAGGGCAGAACTGGCTTGATATAAGTCATCGTGATGCAAATAAAGGCAATGCACTGAAGTTTATCCAGAACTATCTCTCTGTGAAGGCAGAAGAATGCATGGCTTTTGGCGATCAGATGAACGATGCAGAAATGCTACAAACTGTATCTTATAGTTACTGTATGGCAAATTCTGCTATTGAATTAAAAAGTTTCGCACGTTATGTGGCTCCCTCAAATGATGAAGACGGTGTTTTGCATATAATCAAAAAAATCATTCTTAAATAAATATACGTATGGATATAAAATCAAAAGTCTCAGGTATTCAACATGTCGGTATTCCTACCAATGACATGCAAAAGAGCATACACTTTTATAAAGATCTTGGATTTGAAGTAATATGGCAGACTGTCAATGAACAAAACGGTGAGTCCGTGAGCTTTTTACGGTTGGGAAATCTAACCATGGAGATTTATGAGAACAAGCAGGCTGTAATGAAACCTGGTGCAATAGATCACATAGCCTTGGATGTGACAGATATCGATTCCATATTTTCAATAATGAAAAGTTCCGGTTACCAATGTTTGGATGAGCATGTCCAATTTTTGCCATTTTGGGAGCATGGAGTTCGGTTTTTCACAATAATCGGTCCAAACAAGGAAAAAATTGAATTCTGTGAGAGAAAACTATCAAAAGAGGAATAAAGCAATGGAAAATAGCAACTTGTTGGCAGCATTCGGAAACAGTGCTGCAAGAGTAAAGAATGCCATTTTTGCTATTAGAGCAGGTAGAGGCGTGTTGTTGGTTGACGATGAGAACAGAGAGAATGAAGGCGATCTCATTTTCCCCGCACAGACAATTTCTGAAAAAGATATGGCGTGTATGATACGCCATTGCAGTGGTATAGTCTGTCTGTGTCTTACACAAGAAAAAGCTGCAGAACTCAGTCTGCCGCTTATGGTAGAACATAATACCAGCACTTATGGAACAGCTTTTACTATTTCCATAGAAGCGGCTGAAGGAGTAACAACCGGGGTGTCGGCCGCAGACCGTGTCAAAACTATAAAAGCCGCCATAGCAGAAAAAGCGACGCCTCAATCACTCCATAGTCCGGGGCATGTATTCCCGTTAATTGCCCGTCCAGGAGGTGTGAAAGAGCGAGGAGGGCATACCGAAGGAAGCGTAGAACTTATGAAATTGGCTGGTTTTCAGCCTTACGCAGTGTTATGTGAACTTACCAATGATGATGGTACAATGGCAAAGTTGCCTGAAATAATTGAATTTAGTAAACTTTATAATTATCCTGTTATGAGTATCAACGATTTGAAAAATTACAATCCAGCTCCCGACTTTCTTCCGGAGCTGGTAGGCTCTTTTGCAAAACCTGCTGCAGAAAACCCGACAGTGGCAATCATGGAGGCTGCATTCCGCCATCACAGTATGCACTATCGTTACATCAACTGCGAGGTGGGACCAGACAGATTGGAAGCAGCCGTTGCAGGAGCTAAAGCGATGGGTTGGAGAGGTTTTAACTGCTCCATTCCCAATAAGGTAGAAGTTATCAAATACCTTGATGAATTAGGTGAATCCGCTCGCATTATAGGTGCCGTCAATACTGTCATCATTGAAAAAGACGGAAAGACGCGAGGAGAAAATACGGATGGTAAAGGTTTTGTAAAGGCAATATCGGAAGTAACATCCATAGAGAGGAAGAAACTGGTGGTGTTCGGTGCAGGTGGTGCGGCACGTGCTATTTGTGTGGAAATGGCATTGGCCGGAGCTTCCGAAATAACGGTATTGAACATAGATGAAACAGGAAAGGTGCTGACCGATTTGCTAAACCGGGAGACTCCGGCTAAAGCGTCGTTCATTCTATGGGATCACAAATTCAATATCCCAGCTGATACGGATATAGTTATTAACGCTACATCAGTTGGTTTATATCCTAACGTGGAACAACGATTGAATATCAATGTTGACACATTAAAATCTCACATGATTGTTGCCGACTGCATTCCTAATCCGGCATATACGCATTTTGTAAAAGATGCGACAAGTAAAGGTTGTAGGCATGTACTTCCCGGTATGAATATGTTGGTAAATCAGGCGGTTATTGCCCTTAAATATTGGACTGGTGAAGATGTGGATGCCGAAGTGATGAGACAAGAATTGAAACGGGTTCTCGGACTATAAACAAGTAGCTTATGGATTTATCAATATGGATTCAAACCCCCACGGACTGGGGAATGCTTTTTATGTCAGCTTTCATAATCGGTATGTCAAAAACGGGTATTCAGGGTTTAAGTCTAATCTCTGTGCCCCTTATGGCACTTACATTCGGGGCAAAACCTTCGACAGGTTTGATTTTGCCTATATTGTGTACAGCTGATTTGGTAGCTGTACTTTACTATCGGCGCATTGCGGAATGGAAATATGTATTCAAACTTCTTCCAACAGCTTTGATGGGTTTTGTATTGGCTTTGTTGGTGGATAAGATTGTGCCTCCTGACGGGTTCAAGCATCTGATGGGAGGATGTCTTGTAATAGTAATGCTTGTCATGTTTTGGTCAGAACGGAACGGAAAAGAAAACAGACTTTCTTCTTGTTGGTGGTATGGTCCGCTTTTCGGACTTTTGGGTGGTTTTACCACGATGATAGGAAATGCCGCAGGGCCGGTAATGGCCATATACCTTTTATCGGTAAAGATGCCTAAGTATAGTTTCATCGGAACAAATGCATGGTTCTTTCTCGTCATAAACTATCTGAAAATTCCAGTGCAGATATTGGCGTGGGACAATATCACGAAACAGTCTCTTATATTGGATGCCTGTACCATTCCTTTTATTCTATTGGGGGGGGTGGCCGGAATCATTTTGATAAAGCGATTGCCGGAAAGAGGTTTTCGCAACTTTACAACGGCTGTTACCAGTCTGTCTGTACTTATGTTGTTTATATAATTTCAAAAAATTTTTATCGTATGGAATATCGTAAATTAAACGGTTCGGGATTATTTGTTCCGACACTGACATTGGGAACGGGAACATTCGGTGGCTCTCACGGTTTCGAGGGTTGGGGACATACCGGAGTAAGTACAGCAACGCGTATGATTGATATGTGCTTGGACGCAGGATTGAATATGTTCGATACTGCCGATATATATTCCCGTGGGCTTGCAGAAGAAATATTGGGCAAAGCTATTGCTGGCAAAAGGAACAGGCTACTCATCGCTACCAAAGGGACTTTTCCGATGGGGGAAAGCCGGAACGAAGAAGGTTCGTCGCGTTTTCATCTCATTGAGGCTTGCGAAGCGAGTTTACGTCGTCTCGGTACAGACCATATTGACCTTTATTATATTCACGGATTTGACCGGAATACTCCAGTGGAAGAAACCTTGCGTGCATTGGACGATTTGGTAACGAAAGGCAAGATACGTTATATCGGTTGCTCTAACTTCTCAGGTTGGCAACTGATGAAATCACTCTCTATATCTGAGCGCCGCAACTGGACTCGGTATATAGCACATCAGGTTTATTATTCATTGCTAAACCGTGATTTCGAGTGGGAACTGATGCCGCTGGCTCTTGACCAACAAGTAGGTACGATAGTGTGGAGCCCATTAGCAGCAGGAAGGTTGGGCGGCCGTTATCGTCGTAACAATCCCATACCGCAAGATGGCAGGGTGGCGCGTGGCGGAGCTCCCGTAAGAGATAATGTCGTTTCTTATGACCGCTTGTATGACATTGTAGATGTACTGGACGAACTTTCCGCAGAGACAGGTAAAACCGTAGCGCAAATAGCCTTAAACTGGTTGCTGCAACGTCCTACTGTATGCAGCTTGGTTATAGGAGCCAGTTCCGAAGAACAGCTGCGGCAGAACCTCGGTGCAGTTGACTGGAAACTCACACCTGAACAGGTCAGCCGTTTGGATACCGCCAGCCGCACGGAAAAGCCTTACCCTTATTGGCATCAAGACCAGCGTCCGGAACTTTCATCTCAATTGTTTTAAGCTTCCGCAGCCATGAAAAGATTTAGTTTATTCATCTTGCTGTTTGCCGGATTATTCTTCATTTCGGCAAACGCACAAAAACAGCCGTCCATGTACATATACAAACAAATGGGCAACAGATATGTTGTCAGTATCAACAACCACGATGAGATAGTCAAAGCTTTAGTATCTTTCTGTCATGAAATGAAAATTGAGTCGGGAGTTATATCGGGCATTGGAGCAATCAATGAGCTGACACTCCGATTCTTTAATCCCGATACCAAAAGGTATGAGGACAAGACTTTTCACGAACAGATGGAGATAGCCAATCTTACTGGAAATATTTCCACGCTGGATGGAAAAGTGTACCTACACTTGCACATTACTGTGGGACGCCGCGACTGTTCAGCCTTGGCAGGACACCTGCTTGCCGCTACACTGAGTGGGGCAGGTGAATTTGTAGTGGAGGATTATGGCGAACAGGTAAGTCGCGTGTACAATCCAGACTTGGGGCTGAATGTGTATGATCTTGAAAAATATAATGAACATTAAAGAATATGTTGTATGAGACAAGTAATATGGATATTAATCGCATTTGCGTCGGTCTGCACCGGATTTTATGGATGTCATCATTTGCAGGCGACAGAAACGCAGACAGTCAACAGTGGAGAAGAACGATTGGAAATCTCTTTCAGATTTCATCGTGGCGGTATAGCTTCAAGCCAATATGCTATTTGGATAGAAGATGAATCCGGGAGGTTGGTACGAACCCTTTATGCCACATCATTTACCGTGGAAGGCGGATATGAATACCGGAAAGATGCCATTCCGCTGTGGGTTGGCAAGGCTAGGCCACAAATGATGACTTCTGCACAGGTGGATGCCATAACGGGAGCGACACCACAGAATGGAAACCTGACCTATCAATGGGATGGAACGGATGATAAGGGCAATTGTCTTCCACCTGGAATCTATAAGTTCTTTGTCGAAGGTACACTGTATTGGAAAAGTAGAGTCTTATATTCTGGTAAACTGCATTGGGGAAACAAAGTTTCCGATTCCATATCCGTTGAAGTCAGGTATTTCAATCAATCCAGTACCAATGAGAATATGATTACAGAATTAAAAGCATACCATATTAACAAATGAGGATGAAATATCTCTATATAATTGTGCATGGGAACTTTCATATTGATAAATTTCATGATAGGAATAGCATTTGAATTACTGGTTCTGTATTGGTCCTTGAGATGCTTTGGATTATTGGATCTTATATTATACGTTGTTCCATAAAACTTACAATAGTAGCTATTCTTATTATTGCAACCATTATAATGCCTATATCAGATATAGGCGCACTTATGCTGGTTGCATTGCTAATTTGGTTGTTGTATGAAATAAGCTTTTATGTTGTAAAGGATAAATTATATCATTCGAATGAGCAGTTTGTTACGTAAAAAAATATTTCTGGGTTATATTATCATAACAGCTATAGTTCTATTTCTGACTGTTGTTATGGTCAACGAGCGTTTCCGCTTTCGAAGGTTTGAGGGCGTCATAAATGAAACAGAATATGCCCGTAAAAATATTTATAAAGCTCATTTATATATTACTAAGTTAGTAACTTTAGGTGAATCTGTTATAGCATGGAATGAATCAGATTATAATAAATACCATCATCAACGTCTTAAAACAGATAGTGTTCTAATTGAAATAAAATCTAGTGGTGTAAATTCTTTACTTCCGGTTCAAATAGACTCTTTACGAGCATTGCTTGAAACGAAAGAGATGCACCTATTCCGAATAATGCAAGCTATTCAATCTTGGGAGAAGTCCGACAGTATTCTTGCTAATGAACTACCTGTAATAGCTACACAGTCGGTTCGGATGAAGACAATAACGCGGAAAAAGAAAGGAATTGCCGGGTTATTTGGAAAGAAAGAGACGGTACAAGTTCCATACATCACAAATGAAATACAGGACTTCAATGAAAGATTGACTTCTGCCAGAGATTGGAGGAACAATCAGATGGAAGCGTATGCAGACAGTATGCGTTTACAGAACAGGCTGTTAAATCACAAGTTATATGATTTTGTTTCTTCTCTTGATAACCAAATACAGCAGTCATTTACAGAACAGTATCTGGAAATAACGGAGACAAGATGGAAATCTTTCCGACTGTTTGCTATTGTGATAAGTATTGTTGTCGTTCTGTTTATTATTTCTTTTTTCATTATTCTATCCGATTTACGTAAAGAAGAAAAGATAAAACTCAAACTACAGCAAACCGTTCTGGAAAACGAGGATTTGCTTGAAATGCGCAAAAGAATAATTCTGACCGTTTCTCATGATATACGTGGCCCGCTCGGTAATATTCATAACTGTGCTGATTTGGCTTCCCAAACACGGGAGAAAAAGAAATGCGAACCATATTTGGATGATATACGCCATTCCTGCCATCATATCCTGCATTTGGTTAATGATCTGATGGATGCCTATCGGATCAATGAAGCCGGTGATTTGCTTAACGACACGCCATTTTATCTTGACCGTTTCCTGCAACGCATCTCAGAAGAGTTTTCCCGCAAGGCTGTTGCAAAGGCCTTATTTCTTCAATATGAACATCAAAACTCATCTTTTGTTGTAAAGGGCGATGCAGATAAACTGGAGCAAGTACTGGCCAATTTACTGACCAATGCCATCAAGTTTACTCCATCAGGAGCCATAAGTTTTTATTCAAAATATTTGGAAGGAAAACTGCACATTGAAATCAGGGATACTGGTATCGGAATGGATGAAGAAACGCAGAAAAGAATATTTGCCCCCTTTGAGCGTGCCGCACAGAATGTCAATTCTGAGGGTTTTGGTTTAGGTCTTTTCCTGACAAAGGGACTGGTCAAAGTTCTGAATGGTATTATAACTGTGGAAAGCGCACCGGGAAAGGGAAGTATTTTCAGGCTTGAGATTCCTTTACCTGAAACGGATGAACTTGTGGAAGAGGACAAGCCTGATAGTGATTCGATAACTATTCTACCGAAGAATGTGCTTGTTGTGGATGATGATCCTATATTGTTGAAAATAGCGGAAGACATGCTTGGGCGTAAGGGAGTTTCCTGCACAACCTGTATGAATTTCCAGGAAGTCGTGGCTGCTCTTGGGCAATCGGATTATGATATGGTGCTGACAGATGTACAAATGCCGGACACCGACGGGTTCGCTCTGTTAAGGTTGCTCCGAAATTCAGATATTGGAAATTCAAAAACGATTCCGATAGCAGTCATGACAGCCCGTGGTGACAGCAATACAGATATTTATGAAAAAGAAGGGTTCGTAGGTTGTATTCATAAGCCGTTCAATATACATGCATTGCTGACTTTTTTATCATCCGTTATGTCTCAAGCAAAAGTATCAGATGCCGGTGAATTTGATTTTTCCCGTTTATTGGAAGGTACGGATGATAATATGCATATGTTATCTTTGGTTGTCGATGAATCCAGAAAGGAACTTGAGGACCTGGAATCAGCCTTGAAAGATGATAACCGTGAAGTTATGAGAAAAACAATACATCGAATGATACCTGTATGGGAAATGCTAGGAAAGGAATACTTGTTGCGTGATTTTCAAGAACGGTTACATGATATGGACAGTAGTGATGAATTTATTTGTGAACATGCAATTCAGATTATAGAGTGGGTAAAGAAATTGATAGAAGAAACAGAAAAAGAATTAAGGAAATATGAAAATTCTGATTGTTGAAGACAATATGATACTTTGCGGCATGATTGAAAAATGGCTGCAGAAGGCCGGTTACGAAGTATTGACAGCTATAGATGAACCCGGTGCACGTAGTATTCTGAAGAAAAACGAAATCAGTCTGGTATTGGGAGACGTGCGCCTGCCGGAAGGTGACGGTATCAGCCTTCTGGAATGGATGATGCGTTCCGGTATGGAAATACCTTTTATTGTCATGACGGATTATGCCTGTATTTCGGATGCTGTCCGTGCCATCAAGCTCGGAGCTAAGGATTACCTGGAAAAGCCTGTCCACCAGGAACAACTGCTTGAATTAATGCACAGTATGATGAAAAGTCCGGTTGTAGTGCGTAAGGAGCGTTCTTTTGTAGAACGTACCAGTGAAGGTGCAAGAAAAGCCGCTTCACTGGCTCGTCGTGTGGCACCTTCGGAACTTTCAGTCCTGATATTTGGTCCGAGCGGAAGCGGTAAGGAAGTGATAGCCCAGATGATACATCGTTATAGTGACAGACGTGAGAAGCCTTTTGTTGCCGTCAATTGTGGAAGCATACCTAACGATTTGCAGGCTTCTGAATTTTTTGGTGCGGTCAAAGGTGCTTTTACAGGAGCTGTTGCTGATAGGAAAGGACATTTTGAGACGGCCAATGGAGGAACCTTATTCCTGGGTGAAGTCGGTAATATGCCGTATTCCATGCAGATTCTTCTTCTGCGTGTCCTTCAGGAAAAGGAGTTTAATCCGGTAGGAAGTGATAAAGTGAAACATACCGATGTACGTATTATTTCTGCTACCAATGAGGATATGAAAAAAGCGGTGGAGGAAGGTCGCTTTCGTGAGGATTTGTATTATCGCCTTGCAGAACTCGAAATTGTTCAACCGCCATTAAAAGATTGCAAAGACGATATTCTTCCGCTTGCCGAATACTTCAGAAAAGAACATTCCGGTAGAATCCGTGTCAAGAATGAGGGATTTACCGAAGAAGCAAAAGCATGTATGTTGGGATATGACTGGCCGGGTAATGTGCGGGAATTGAACGCAAAGATCAAACGTGCGGTAATTGTTGCGGATAATGCATTATTGGATGTCTGTGACTTGGGACTGGACAATGTAGATTGTAGTGACAATCCGGATATTCGTATCATTCAGGAAAAGGAAAGGATACGAAATCTGCTTGATAAAAATCATGGTAATGTCAGCAAGACAGCAGCGGAACTCGGTTGCAGTCGTACAGCCCTGTACAAGAAAATGAAGAAACTTGGTCTGAAGTAATCTTTATTCTTTAAGGCGGTATACCAGTCTGCATACATTGTTTCGGAATGTTTTGGACTCACATAAAGTCCATTGTCCGAATTGAATCTTTCCGGTTATGTTTTTCCCACTTTTGTATGATATTGGAAGCAAGTAAATGACCAGTTCATCTGCGAGTCGGAAGAGAAATACTCCACCAGCATATTCGGCACTTTTTTCGTCCTGTACTTTCATAAAGAAGGTACAGTTATTGTCTCGTCTCTCTTTTGCATCCATCAAGTCAAGCATACCGTAATGCGGAAACATGTTGAATGTAGCCCGCTCTTCCCAATAAGGGAAGCCGTTCCGGTCTGTCCTGAGCCATTCCATCAGTTCCTCATCTTTATCCGGCAGGAAACCGTCCAATGTGACGGGCATAATAATCTGAACTTTTGCCATACCTCTACTTGTTAAAAAAGCATGAAACCCATGCAGCTTCAGGTAGAGGCTCTGGTAAAGCCCAAACGATAACTTGCATGGGCTCACGCTATAGGGTATAGCATAAGCCTCACGCAATAGTCATCGTTTTTTGAAATTTACCAGATTCCTACCTGAGACTTCTTGCGACTTATGTATATAATCGACGGAAAACATCCCGTAATCCGCCGTTATGTTCTATTTCAATTTCAAAGATAAGGAATGTTCCCTGAAAATCAAACTGATTCAGGATTTATTTGTCATTCTGTATCTATTCAGCTTTTCTTTTCTCCTCTTCTGCACTTTCTATTCCCAGCCGTTCACATAGTTCCGGGTCGTTCTTTATACGTTCCATTTCATCGTTGATGATGGTCTGGGCATCTGCCTTTATCTGGTCGTAGTTGCGCTGTATCTGCTGGAGCATGATGTCATTTCCTTCACTGTCCTTGAATTTGTTGATAACCGGGATTTTTTTGTAAGCCTTTTCTTCCGCACTTACTTTGGCATGGTCCACGATAATTTCCGCATGGAAAATCTTCTGGTCTATTTTTTCACCGAAATTGTCCGACACGGAACCGACAAACGTACCCTGTGAGAGGTTGGAAATCTTGGATGCAGGAATCAGGGAATCCAGCTGGGTGTTGATCGATGTGGAAACATCCTGACGGTTGATGGATATGGACTGTCGTTTCTGAAGGATTTTTCCAAAGCGTTCGGAAAGTGTCTTGGCCGTTTCACCGACCACCTGACCGCTGAATATGTTGCCGACTGTATTTTGAATCACCTTGCTTTCCTTTTCACCGTAGTCACGGTTAAGCTGGCTGAAGTCCTGAAATCCCAGACAGACCGCCACCTTGTTGGAACGTGCCGTCGCAATCAGGTTGTCCAACCCTCGGAAATAGATGGTAGGAAGCTCATCTATAATGACCGTGCTTTTAAGCTGCCCTTTCTTGTTTATCAGTTTGACGATTCTGGAATTATACAGTCCGAGCGCAGCGGAATAGATGTTCTGTCGGTCCGGATTATTGCCCACACAAAGGATTTTAGGTTCTTTCGGATTATTGATGTCCAGAGAAAAATCATTGCCTGTCATGACCCAGTACAGCTGTGGAGAAATCATTCTGGTAAGCGGAATTTTCGCTGAAGCTATCTGGCCCTGGAGCTGATCCTGAGCCCCACCTTTCCATGCATCCATGAAAGGAGAAAGGTAGTTCTCCAGTTCCGGATAGGAAGTCACTATAGTAAACAAATCAGAGTAAGGTTTGTTCAGCAGCTCCACGGCATGAGGGAAGCTGCAGTAGATACCGTTTTTATATATTGTAGGCTCGGCACTCGGCGCCTTGCCGCATTTCTGCGGTAGGTTTCCGAGAGCCTGCCCCCGAACCGTGCTTACATGTCTCCATGCACACGGCTCTCCGTTATAATTCAACTGAGTGTTATACATTGCCATGTATTTTAGCATTACATTCTGGACAGACTGCCAATGTTTTACGGTGCATTTTGAGCATGATGCGTTCCCACTCAAGACACGGGTTGTCTATAGGGAAGGACTGAATCGTGCAGTGCAATAGTGAATGACTGCTACCTTGAGAGTCTTTTGTAGTCAGATGTCCGAAAAGGAACTCTCTATTCACACGATAGGACGGAATCCGACAATAGAATAGAAGTGACGTTTCTCGAAGGGATGGCTGAAAACGACTTGCCACACACCGCGAGGTGTAAAAGCACGAAACCGCCGTATGCCGAACGGTACGTACGGTGATGTGAGAGGTCGGTAAACATGAAAATAGGAGATAAACACCTATGATTAGTGTTTACCTCCTACTTGATTGCTTCGTTTGTTTAAATATTTTAGGTAGATTCTCTATAAATAGTCTCAGCTTCTAATATAATGGTTTTATCTGGTAGTTCCGGGTGCTCTACTTTTTGTACAATTAGTTTTGATGCTTCTTCAGCCATTTGTTTTACTGGCTGTTCGACTGCTGTAATGGCTGGATGAACTAATACGCACAAATCCGTTCCCGAAATACAGGCTATGGCAACCTCATCAGGTATTTGGATTCCATGCTTTTGGAGGTTGCTTTTCGCTCCGAGAGCAGACATTTCCGTAAAGCAAAATAGAGCATCGAAAGCAATATGCTGTTTCAATAATTGTTCCACAGCTTGCTCACCTCCAGAGAAATCTACTCCAGCATTAATGACATACTCTGGACAATAAGGAAGATGAAACTTTTCCAAGGCATCCCGATACCCACGTTTCCTTTCTTGGGAGTTTTGGATATAGTCGGGTCCTGCCAAGTGAACAATTTTTCTTTTTCCTCTACGTATCATCTGTTCAACCAAAAAGAACGATTTTAGATAATCATCGATTTTCACTTTGGAAACGGGCAAAGAAGACAAGGTACGGTCGAAAAAGACCATAGGAATACCTTTTTTCATTATTCGCTGATAAGTTGCTAGATTCTTTTCTGTATGACAGACACTGATGAGAATACCCTCTACCCGATAGTCTTCAAACATCTGTAGATTGGCCAGTTCAGCATTCGGATTTTCATGTGACTGAGCCAATGTAACCCGATAGCCCTGTCTGTTTAATTCCTGTTGGGCGTAGGTAATGAAATTCATATAAAAAGGAGTCAGCATTTCCGGAACCACTATACCGATAGTGCATGTGCTTTGTTTTCGCAGATTGACGGCCAGTTCATTGCGGGTGTACCCCATTTCCTTGGCCATCGCCAGTATTCTTTCCCGTGTTTCTTTACTGACATTTTGCTTGTCGCCCCGTAAGGCACGCGATACGGTCGATTTGGAAATGCCCAAAGCCTGAGCTATGTCGATGATGGTAGTGTATTTCATGGCGGCGTTTATTATCTACGCAACAAAGATAGTGAAAAAAAACAAGTTTTTGGGAACGGTTGCGGATTTTGGGAACGGTTGCGGGAACGGTTGCGAAAGATAAATGTCTAAAATCTATTTTTCATCTGATTTCCAGTGTATAGTTTTGTTGCAGAAATCATTAAAATCTAATAAGTAATACACATGAAAAACGATTTGAATCAATCGAAAGTTCCTTTCATAAGCAAGTTGGCTTATGGTATGGGAGATGTTGGCTGTAATTTCAGCTGGATGTTTGTCGGGAATTTCCTGATGATATTCTATACCGATGTTTTTGGTATCAGTATGAGTGCCGTGGCTACGCTGATGTTATTTTCCCGTTTCTGGGATGCCATCAACGACCCGATTATCGGAGGGCTAAGCGATAAGACGCATACCCGATGGGGACGCTATCGTCCTTGGCTCTTGTTCGCTGCTCCGTTAACGGCTTTAGTGTTGATTCTTACCTTCTGGGCACATCCGAACTGGAGTCAGACACATAAGATCATTTATATGGCTGTAACTTACTGTATTCTGGTCTTAGGATATACCTGTGTAAATATTCCCTATGGAACGTTGTGCGGTGCAATGACTCAGAATATGACCGAACGAGCACAAATCAATACTTCCCGGTCGGTTAGTGCGATGATAGCTATTGGAATTATCAACATCATTACGATTCCCTTGATTGAATGGTTGGGTAATGGAAATGCTCAGCAAGGCTATCTGCTGATTGCAATTCTTTATGGAACTATCTTCGCTGTCTGTCATATCTTTTGTTTTGTCAAGACAAAAGAGGTGGTAGAAGTACCTGTTGCCCAGAAAATTCCGTTGCGATTGCAATTGCAGGCCGTTGCTAAGAACAAACCTTATTTGTTGGCGTTGTTGGGACAGGTACTGTTTGGGTTTATCCTTTACGGACGGAACGCCGATCTACTCTATTATTTTACCTATGTGGAAAATGATGCTGTATTGTTCACCTATTATTCTATGGCCATCATCATCCCATCCATCATCGGGGCAGCCTGTTTCCCGAAGGTGTTTCAATGGACCTCCAACAAAGGTTGGGCTGCTTCTGTATTCGCCTTTGGTACGGGATTCACCATGATTGCACTGTTCTTTTTCAGTCCTGTAACCTCCCCCATACCTTTCTACTTGTTTGCGGCACTTTCCCAATTTTTCTTCTCCGGTTTCAATACCGCAATCTATGCCATTATTCCTGATTGCGTGGAATATGGAGAATGGCGTACAGGTATCCGGAATGATGGTTTCCAATATGCTTTCATTTCGCTCGGCAATAAGATTGGCATGGCATTGGGTACTGCGTTACTGGCATTGTCATTAGGATGGGCTGGATATGAAGCTAACACTACACAGAATGAGGCTGTTGTAGCTATTATGAGGCATTCATTTAGTACCATACCAGGAGTGTTATGGGTAGTGACTGCACTTGCGTTGTTCTTTTATAAACTTGATAAAAGAAGTTATAATCGAATTCTGGCAGTAATCAAATATAGGTTCCTGAAACGCAAAAAGAATCAGCGAGAATATGATGTTATCGCTTTAGGCGAACTGTTGGTTGATTTCAACGCCTTGCATTCCAATGATTTTGATAGTGTAGTGTATGAATCAAACCCAGGTGGTGCTCCCTGCAATGTTTTGGCTATGTTAAGCAATCTGCAGAAGCGTACCGCTTTTATCGGAAAGGTTGGAGATGACTTTTTGGGAAATGCTTTGCAACAACGCATTGTTAGGATGGGTATTTCTACGGAAGGACTATCAAAAGATAAGAAAAGGAATACTACTTTGGCTTTTTTGAATGATTCGAAAACTTATCCCCACCAATATCTTTTTTACCGCAATCGTACGGCTGACATGAATCTGGATGAAGGGGATGTGGATGCAGATATACTGTCACGCACTCGTATTTTCCATTTTGGTTCCCTTTCGTTCACACATAAACGATGCCGAAAAGCTACGCGTAAAGCCATTCGAGCAGCCAAGTCAAAACATCGGTTAATATCCTTCGATCCCAACTACCGTCCTGTGCTATGGCTTAGTGAAGAGGAAGCGCGCAAATGGATGTTGTATGGATGTTCTGTGTGTGATATTTTAAAAGTAGAAGTTAGTGAACTGGCATTTATTACCCAGCAAACTTCTATTCAGAATGGAGTGGACTTTTTGCAGAAACATTATTCTATTCCTTTGATTCTTGTAACATTGGGAGAGGATGGCAGTCAGGCATTTATGGGAAATCGAAAAGTACATCAGGAGGCATTTCTTACTAGTCGAACCATAGATACAACCGGTGCAGGAGATACTTTTCTTGGATGTTGTTTGGCCTATATTCTGGAGCAAGGCATGGAGCTTTCTGACCACCAGCTACAGGAAATGTTGTTTCGGGCTAACGCAGCTGCATCACTGGAAACTACTCGTAAAGGAGCTATCCGGGCTATGCCTACCCAAGCGGAACTTGAAGATTATCTAAAAAAAATATCATCATTTTAAATAATAGGAGATTGCATTATGAAAGGTACAATGAAGGTAGCCGTTATGAACGGCATTGGTCAAATGGGTTATACAAACAGAGAAATTCCTGCCCCCAAAGACAATGAAGTATTGGTTAAATTAGAATATGTTGGTATTTGCGGATCTGATATGCATTATTACGAAACCGGACGTATCGGTGATTATGTGGTAGAACCTCCCTTTGTGTTGGGACATGAACCAGGTGGAACAGTGGTCGAAGTGGGAAAGAACGTGAAACATCTGAAAGTGGGTGACCGTGTGGCTTTGGAACCTGGAAAAACTTGCGGACATTGCGAGTACTGTCGTGAAGGAAAGTATAATTTATGTCCCGATGTGGTGTTCTTTGCCACTCCTCCGGTGGATGGTGTGTTTCAGGAATATGTAGCTCACGAAGCAGATCTCTGCTTCAAACTGCCCGAAAATGTCTCTACTTTGGAAGGTGCATTGATCGAACCCTTAGCTGTAGGCTTTCATGCAGCCAATCAAGGGGGAGCACATGCCGGACAAACAGCCCTTGTTTTCGGGGCCGGCTGTATCGGATTGGTATCCATGATGGCTTTGAAGGCAGAAGGTGTATCTAAGGTTTATGTAGTTGATATAATGCAGAAACGTTTGGACAAGGCATTGGAACTAGGAGCGACAGGTGTCATCAATTCTAAAGAAGAAGATGTGTTGGAAACTGTGGCAAGACTTACTAACGGAAAGGGGGTAGATTTGGTGATTGAGACAGCAGGAATGGAGATAACCACTCGTCAAGCCATTCACGTGACTAAAAAAGGTGCTACCATTGTATTGGTGGGATATTCCAAGAGTGGTGAAATGACTCTTCCGTTGAGCTTGGCATTGGACAAAGAACTCACATTCAAGACAGTGTTCCGATACCGACATATTTATCCTATGGCTATTGAAGCCGTAGCATCGGGTAAAGTCAATTTAAAGGGAATCGTGACCAATGTCTTCGATTTCGATGATATCCAGTACGCAATGGATAGCAGTGTACAGGATAAGGCTAATATTGTAAAATCAGTGGTGAAATTTTAATTGAATACACTTTTAGAGTGTGCCTGTACTTGACAGGCACACTTGCAAAATCCTTAAATAATCATATCATGCAAAATAATTTAGTAATAGGTATCGGAGAAGCTCTTTGGGATATATTGCCAGATGGAAAAAAGATAGGTGGGGCACCTGCTAATTTTTCTTATCATGTATCTCAGTTTGGTTTAAATAGCCTTGTCATTAGTGCAGTAGGCCATGATAAGTTGGGTGATGAAATTCTCAGTGATTTCGATGGGAAGCTTTTGAATCATCACATTTCAAAAGTAGAATACCCAACCGGGACAGTTCAAGTTGAGCTGGATAATGAAGGAGTTCCCTATTATGATATTCGGGAAAATGTGGCATGGGATAATATTCCTTTTACAGATTCAATGAAGGGATTGGCTCATCGTGCAAAAGCTGTCTGTTTCGGTTCGCTTTCTCAGCGAAATATAGTGTCGCGCACTACAATTCAACAGTTTTTGGATGAAATGCCAGATGAGGGGACTTATAAAATTTTCGACATCAATCTGCGTCAGGGATTCTATACTAAAGAAATTCTATGCAGTTCTATGCAAAAATGCAATATATTGAAGATTAATGATGAGGAGTTGATTGCTGTCAGTCGTATGTTTGGTTATCCAGGTATTGATTTAAAGGATAAGTGCTGGATTTTATTAGCCAAATATAATTTGAAAATGCTCATACTTACTTGTGGAGTCAATGGTAGTTATGTCTTTACTCCTGGATCTGTTTCTTTTATTGAGACTCCCAAAGTAATAGTGGCAGATACTGTAGGTGCTGGAGATTCATTTACAGCCAGTTTTATTGCATCAATATTAAAGGGAAAATCTGTAGAAGAGGCTCATAGATTGGCAGTAAATGTCTCGGCTTATATATGTACACAAAATGGAGCAATGCCACAATTGCCAGATTACTTTACCAAATGATAGATTATGAAAAAATACATAGGTTTATTACTAATGTTGTTTTCATTGGAGGCAACTGCACAACTTCATATGAAAACGAATTTGCAAACAAATCATCTGTGGCGAGGAATAGAGGTAGCAGATGGGCTTGTAATTACAGGAGATATAAATTACTCCTTATGTAACGGATTGATTAATCTTGGTTTTTGGGGTGGAACCAATACCCAGGGTACATACAAGGAATTTAATAATCACATTTCATTTCAATATAAAGGTTTTTCTTTGGCTTTTTGGGATACATATAATTTTTCAACAGGTGCTACATATAATAATAAGGAATTTTTTAATTACAAAGCTCGCAGTACTGGACGCTTTTTAGATGCAATATTGAATTACTACTGTGGGGAAAGATTTCCTCTTTTAATATCTTGGTCAACAATAGTTTTCGGTCGTGACAGAAACGAAGACAATACCGCCAATAAATACTCTACTTTTTGTTATTTGGAGTATCCCATCTATACAAAATCCAGATGGCACGTAGATGCTGGAATTGGTGGAGCATTCGCTTTGAATAAAGCCGGTAGTAAAACTAATTTTTACGGTGATACAAATGGAATTGTACATATTTCGTTAAAAGCAACCTATGATTGGACTTTAGCGAAGCATACGATGCCAGTTCATGCTTGTATGGTATGGAATCCGCAAGCAGATAAGGCATTTTTTCAACTTGGTATACAATTATTCAGTTTTTAAAAGAATACATATATGGAAGTATTGATCAATAATTATTGTATGGGAATACAGCATATAGGTATTCCTACAATAAACATAGAATCTACGGTTAATTTTTATGAACAGTTAGGATTTAATGTAGTACTTCGAACGCAAAATAAAAATCAAAATGTTGCATTTTTAGAATTGAAGAACTTGATAATAGAAGCTTATGAAGAATCTTCAACTCCACAGATAAGTGGAGCTATTGATCATTTTAGCATTGATGTAACACATATTGAAGCCATATTTGAGTATCTACAGGTCTTGGGAGTAAAAATACTTGATGCAGGTATTAATCAATTGCCATTTTGGGACAAGGGGATAAAATATTTTACAATCTTAGGTTCCAATCAGGAAAAAATCGAATTTTGTGAAATCATAAAATAAGTAAGGTTCTCATATCGACCCCGTATTTTATGATTTGGATAAATTTGATTGTTTGTGGATATATTTAAAAATCAAGGATATAGATTTTTGGTAATTTGGAAATCTATATCCTTGAGTATAATATAAATACACTTTGAGTATTTGGTATATATCAATTTGTTCAACCATTTATCGTACTATAAAATACAAGAATTAAAGGTTATAGAATATATATAATAGAGTTTATTTAGAATAAAGAACATAGGTTTTGGTTATTAGTATTCTAAAATCTTATTCTATATAATGTTTACTCTATAAATATGAATAATCAATTTCACATATCGCTGCAATTCAGAATTTTGATAGGTTATATCATTCTTATAGCAACCATTGTTGGTATGACATCTATTTTGTTGTACGAAAGGGAGAGGCTCAAAAGTATAGATATAGAATCGAAGGATATTCGAACTATACGCTGTGAAATAAATACAGTTCATCGACATATTACAAGACTTGCTACACAAGGAGAAAGTGTAATTACGTGGGAAGAAGCAGACTATAATGAATATTGTGTAAACAGGCTGCGGACAGATAGCCTGTTGAATATATTAAAAAATCGTTGCAGAGAATATATACAACCAAGTCAGATAGATAGCCTGCGTCGTCTATTGGTTAAAAAAGAAATGCATTTCTTGCATATTATGCAGACTCTTAGACAACAAAAAGAAAGGGAGTATATGTTGGCAAATCAGTTGCCTGAAGTGGTAAAGCGTGCAACGAAAATTCGTATCGTTGAAACAAAGAAAAAAGGTATTGCTGGATTTTTCGGTGGAAAAAAAGAAGTACAGTTAATTCCTTCCTTCAAAGAATTGTATGCTTTCAGTGATAGTCTAATAATAATGCAGCAAAGACAAACATTAGAAAAAGATACATATGTAGACAGTTTGCGTATGCAAAATAAGTTTCTGAACAGCATGTTGAATAGGGTAATCGAAGAACTTGAAAGGAAAGCCCAGTATGTCTTTGCTTTGCGTGAGTCTCAAACAGATGATGCCAAGGAATCTTCATTCCGCATGTTTTCTATTGTTATCGTGGTTTCTTTTATTTTGCTTCTGATTTCATTTCTTATTATTCGTTCAGATTTGCGTAATGAACAAAAGATAAAATTAAAATTAAAGCAAATGAATCGTGAGAATGAAGAACTGCTTGAAATGCGTAAGAAAATAATTCTTACTATTTCACATGATATTCGGGGACCGCTAGGTAATATAAATAATTGTGCCGATCTTATCTCTGAATCTCAAGAAAAGAATGAATATGAGCCCTACTTGGAAAACATTCGTCATTCATGTCATCATATTTTACATTTGGTTAACAACTTGATGGATGCCTATCGTATTAATGAAACAGAAGAACTGAAGAATGATGCACCTTTTAGTATAGATTGTTTTTTACAACGGATTTCGGAAGAATTTTATCGAAAAGCAAATGCCAAGGGATTGATTTTGTATTCGGCGCATGAAAATATGGGGCAAACAGTAAAGGGAGATGCTGATAAATTGGAACAGATTTTAGCCAACTTACTGACTAATGCCATTAAATTTACACAAAAAGGATCAGTGCAATTTTATTCTGTTTATTCGGATGGGAAACTTCTGGTTGAGATTAGCGATACAGGTATAGGAATGGACGAGGAAACACAGAAAAAAATTTTTGAACCATTTGAGCGTGCTGCACAAAATGTTAATTCCGAAGGTTTCGGTTTGGGATTATATCTGACCAAAGGACTGGTCAAAGTATTGGAGGGAAATTTGGATGTGGAAAGTACTCTCGGTAAGGGCAGTCTGTTCAGATTGAAACTCCCATTACCGGAAACGGATGAGAGTGAAAAGGAAGATTTGCAAGAATATGGACAAATAATAACTCTGCCCAAAAGGGTACTTGTAGTAGATGATGATCCGATACTGCTAAAAATAGTGGAAGATATGTTAGGGCATAAAGGGATAATCTGTACTACTTGTCTAAATGTGAAGGAAGTGATAGTTGAATTGGAACAAGCGAATTATGATGTGGTGCTGACTGATATACAGATGCCTGGTACTGATGGTTTTGGACTATTGAACTTGCTCCGTAATTCCAGTATAGGTAATTCCAAAACTGTTCCGATTGCTGTCATGACAGCTCGTGGAGACGACAATACAGAAATCTATACAAAAGAGGGCTTTATAGGATGTATTTATAAGCCGTTTAATATTCGTAACCTTCTTACTTTTCTATCGTCAATCATGTTAACACAGAAGCATTCTTGTGATTCGAATTTTGATTTTACCTATCTCTTGGAGAGTACGGATGATAGCAAACATATTCTTTCACTTGTTTCCATGGAATCAAAGAAGGAATTGGAGGAATTAGAACAAGCCTTAGAAACAATAGATCGTGAATCCATAGGAAATACCATACATCGTATGATGCCAGTCTGGGAAATGCTTGGGAAGGATTGTTTGTTGCGTGATTTACAGATAATATTGCATGATAAGAAAAGCAATAACGATGCTGTTTATGGATATACTCGAAAGATTATGAGGTGGTTAGAATTATTAATTGAAGAAGCTGGAAAGGAATTGAAGAAATATGAAGATACTGATTGTTGAAGATAACCTAATACTCTGCGGTATGATAGAAAAATGGATACAGAAAGCTGGTTATGAGGTACTAACAACTATAGATGAGCCAAGTGCTCGTTCTATATTGATGAAGAATGAAATCTGTCTTGTATTGGCTGATGTGCGCCTTCCAAAAGGAGACGGAATCAGTCTGTTGGAATGGATGGTACGTTCCGGAATGAATATTCCTTTTATTGTCATGACTGATTATGCCTGCTATGCGGATGCTGTCCGGGCTGTTAAAGTAGGTGCAAAAGATTATCTACCTAAACCTGTTTATCAGGAACAACTGTTGGAACTGATGCACAGTTTTTTGAAACAACCTGTTATGCTCCGAAAGGAATGTCCATTCATAAAACGTATCAGCGAGCCTGCACAGAAGACAGAGTCTCTAGCTCGGCGTATAGCCCCTTCAGACATTTCAGTCATGATTCTTGGGCCAAGTGGTTCAGGGAAAGAGGTCATAGCACAGATAATTCATAAGTATAGTAACCGGCGTAATAAGCCTTTTATTGCTGTAAATTGCGGAGCAATTCCCGCCAATTTACAAGAATCTGAGTTCTTTGGTGCTGTTAAAGGTGCCTTTACAGGGTCCGTGTGTAATCGAAAAGGCCATTTTGAAACAGCCAATGGTGGAACTTTGTTTTTGGATGAAGTGGGTAATATGCCTTATTCTATGCAGATTCTTTTGTTACGTGTCTTGCAGGAAAAGGAATACAATCCGGTGGGAAGTGATAAAGTAAAGCATACGGATGTCCGTATTATCTCTGCTACCAATGAAGATATGATAAAGGCTGTTAAGGAGGGACGTTTTCGGGAGGACCTGTACTATCGTCTGGCTGAATTTGAGATCGTCCAACCTCCACTTTCTGAATGCAAGGAAGACATTCTTCCCCTTGCAGAGTTTTTTAGGAAAGAGCATTCTAAAAGATTTCATGTATCAAACGAAGGGTTTACGGATGAAGCTAAGGAGTGTATGTTATGTCACTCATGGTCAGGAAATGTCCGTGAATTAAGCTCACGTGTCAAACGTGCAGTATGTATTACAGACGATTTCTATTTGAGTGCGAGAGATATGGGGTTAGATGATGTAGTATGTACTGGTATATCGAAAATACAAGCTATTAAAGAAAAGGATATAATACAAAGTCTTTTGATAAAAAATAAAGGTAATATTAGCCAGACTGCTATGGATTTAGGTTGTAGTCGTCCTGCTCTTTATAACAAGATGAAAAAATATGGATTGAAATAATCTGTTACTCTTTTAGCCGGTAAACCAATCGGCATACATTGTTTTTAAAGGTCTTGCAATTCTGTAAAGTCCATTTCCCATACTGTATGGCTCCAATGATATTTTTACCGGTTTTGTAAGATAGAGGAAGAATATAAATAACGATTTCATCCACAAGCCGGTAAAGGAAAGTCCCATTGGCATATTCAGAACTTTTTTCATCATCTACTATCATGAAGTAGGTGCATGAATTGTCGTGTCTGTCCTTGGCATTCGTTAGGTCTATCATTCCATAATGTGGAAATATATTAAATACCGCACGCTCTTCCCAGTAGGAGAAACCGTTTCTGTTTGTCCGGAGCCACTCCATCAGTTCTTCGTTTTTTTTTGGTAGAAATCCGTTCAATGTGACAGCCATGATAATTTGTACTCTTGCCATACCTCTATTTATTTAACAAAGAAAGCATGAAACCCATGCAGTTCTAAACAGAGGTTCTGGTAAACCCATTACAAAAACTTGCATGGGCTCATGCTATAAGGTATAGCATAAGCCTCACGCAATAGCCTTTGTAATTTGAAATTTACCAGATTTCTGTTTAGGGCATCTTGCGACTTATGTATATAAGCAACGGAATACATCCCGTAATCCGTCGTTATGTTCTATTTCAGACTCAAAGATACAGAATGTTCCCTAAACTACAAACTAAGTCATAATTTATTTGCCATACTGGTTGCTATTTTATTCTTTATCTTCTGATTTTTCAAATCCCAGCCGTTCGCACAGTTCGGGATCATTCATGATTCGTTCCATTTCCTCGTTGATGATGGCTTGGGCATCCGCCTTGATCTGGTCGTAATTGCGCTGAATCTGTTCAAGCATGATGTCCTTACCTTCTTTATCCCTGAAGGAGTTGATAACCGGTATTTTCTTGTATGCCTTCTCTTCGGCGTTCACTTTGGCATGATCCACGATAATTTCCGCATGGAAAATCTTCTGGTCAATTTTCTCCCCGAAATTGTCCGATACGGCACCTACAAAGGAACCTTGTGACAGGTTGGAAATCTTGGAAGCCGGAATCAGGGAATCCAACTGGGTGTTGATGGAGGTGGAAACATCCTGACGGTTGATGGAAACGGACTGCCGTTTCTGAAGGATTTTTCCGAAACGTTCCGAAAGCGTCTTGGCCGTTTCGCCGACCACCTGTCCGCTGAAGATGTTGCCGACCGTATTTTGGATCACCTTACTCTCCTTTTCACCATAGTCTCGGTTCAATTGGGAGAAGTCCTGGAAACCCAGACAGACCGCCACCTTGTTGGAGCGTGCCGTTGCAATCAGGTTGTCCAGTCCACGGAAATAGATGGTGGGCAGCTCGTCGATGATGACTGTACTTTTAAGCTGTCCCTTCTTGTTGATGAGTTTCACGATGCGCGAATTGTAGAGACCCAATGCGGCGGAATAGATGTTCTGACGGTCCGGATTATTGCCCACACATAAAATTTTAGGTTCTGCCGGATTGTTTATATCCAATGAAAAATCATTACCGGTCATCACCCAATAAAGCTGCGGGGAAATCATCCGGGTAAGTGGGATTTTAGCGGAAGCTATCTGGCCCTGGAGTTGATCTTGAGCTCCTGATTTCCAGGCATCCATGAAAGGAGAAAGATAGTTCTCCAGCTCCGGATAGGAGGTCAATATGGTAAATAAATCGGAATAAGGCTTGTTAAGCAGTTCCACAGCATGAGGGAAGCTGCAGTAGATACCGTTCTTGTAAATTGTAGGCTCGGCACTCGGCGCCTTGCCGCATTTCTGCGGTAGGTTTCCGAGAGCCTGCCCCCGAACCGTGCTTACATGTCTCCATGTACACGGCTCTCCGTTATAATTCAACTTAGTGTTATACATTGCCATGTATTTTAGCATTACATTCTGGACAGACAGCCAATGTTTTGCGGTGCATTTTGAGCATGATGCGTTCCCATTCGTTCTTGCCTGTCAGGTCTTTCAAGGCACGAACATGGTGCATCACCGTTTTGCCATGCGCTCCACATACCTCGCACTGTTCCGCCTTCAATCTCTCAACAAGACTTGAGGCTGGCAGAAAATTGGTGTTTGGCATTATGTCGCATTTAGCATCACATTGAGCATCTTTTCTCTTGAAACCCTCATTATAGAACACACGGCATTTGCATTGCCCTTTTGCATCCGTGTAACTGATTACAAAGTCTTTGTCTTTCGAGTATTTCTTTTTAATCTTCCGTACACTGCTGCTTTGCTTTTTGGCGATGCTTTTGTACATACTGTATTCCATAATATAACCGAACCTTTTGCAAAGAGTAGATACATTGTTCGCTATCGAGTAATAATTGTAGAATCCTCTTATCTCCTTATTGAATTGGGCTACAATATCCTCCGGTTTGCAGTTCATCATATAACTGCGTGCCTTTGGCTTCCAATCCTCCTTGCCATTGGTTTGTATAACCCTCATGGCTTTGTAGTCAATCAACTTGTTCTTGACCACCTCTCTCGGGAGTAGAAGTACAACCTTGCGGTTGAACATTCTTTTGAGCACTCCATTCTTATCTCTCTTGGTGGCTTTGGAGTTGCGTACGGTTATTTCATATCCCAGAAATTTAGCTTTTTCTTGTGCTTGGGTTATAAGCGTTTTCTCTGCCGACAGTTCAAGTTTTAGCTTATCTTTCATGAATTGTGTGATATTCGCTTTGATTTGCCCACATTCTTCATGTCTGCCGACAACCCCAATCAAGAAATCGTCTGCGTATCTGACATATTTCAACCGTCTGTACTCTTCATCCATTTCCATGACACAAGGCATTTGTTGCATCTGTCGGTAATACCCTTTGATTTTATCAATAAGGTCTTTCCGTACCTTTGTATCGGTTTCGGATTTCAGTTTCTTTTCCAGCTTGTTCTTACGGTCTTTAATCCGACGGTAATCCTTATCCAATCTTCTGCTTGCGCCTTTATTGAAAGATTGGGCGTATTCCTCCATGTACTTGTCGAACTTGTCAAGGTAAATATTAGCCAGTATGGGACTAATGATGCCGCCTTGCGGAGTTCCACTGTACGTGTGTCTGTATTTCCAATTTTCAATATACCCAGCGTTCAGAAATTTACGGATGAGCCTTATGAACCTCTCGTCCGCTATGCGTTCTTCGAGTATGCCAATCAGAACGTTATGGTCTATGTTGTCGAAGAAGCCTTTTATGTCCCCCTCTATAAACCATTTTGTTCCGAGAAACGTATCTTGAATTTGGGTTAATGCAGTCTGGCAACTCCTACGTGGTCTGAATCCATGTGAGGTATTTTCAAAACTTCCCTCGTATATGGCTTCCAGTATCATGTGTACCACTTCCTGCACCAACTTGTCTTCAAAAGACGGGATGCCCAACGGGCGTTTCTTTCCGTTCTTCTTAGGGATATAGACCCTTTTGGCTGGGTTGGGTTTGTAACTTTCGTCTCTAAGCTTGGAGATTAGATTTTCTATTCTCTGAATACTCATTTCGTCAACTGTCTTGCCGTCTGTCCCAGCGGTCATATTGCCCTGTTTGGCATAGATTCGCTGGTAGGCGGTATAGAACATCTGTTCATTGAATAGAATACGATACAACCGTTCGAACTTATAGCCCGATACATTGCTGTGTTTCACTAAGTTGTTCAATACATTCTTTGGATTTCTCATAATGTCTCTCACATTTTCCTTTGATTATATTGATTATATAACTGCTTCCCTTCGCCATGTGCAGGGCATTACCCTGCTCGGACTACTACGGAAGCTCCGTTGCCATGCCGAATATTCAAGAACGATTTCTATAGCCTTTCGGCGTTTCGGTTTAGGCAATCCCCATTTAGCGGGTGTAATAACAAGCATGACAGACTGTCGGATGCAACGTTCGTCCGTTAATCTGCTTATTGCAGACGTGTCGCAGTCAGTTCTTTGCCCCATACAACCTAAACACTTGCTGGGGTACATGCGATATGGCGTTGGTAACTGCCTTCCGCCACAGCCCTGGTATGTGCCACTGGATTGTTGTTCAACCAGTTCAGGCTTCATCCTCATGTCCGTCTTTCTGTCTTGCCATTCAGTCGCAGCGTGGCAGTTGGCTGACTTATGGCTTCTCCGACATGCTACACTCCCCCTCGGGTTTCCCTCTGGGATAAGTCGGATGACAGTAGGTCTTATTTTCATAGAACTCTAACCTAATCTATTGCTAAATAGATATTTATTACACCGCCTTATGGGCGCACTTCAAATACCAGATTATAGCTGCCAGTAGGATAATCGGAGACTCTACAAAGAAGTCACCCTGTTTTTCAATCCAGGTCTTATTCAAATTTAACATGATGGTATAGCTTGCTTCGTATGCGTCAGAGATGTCCGTCATGAACTCCGGGTTGATGGGATTGCAGCGGTGTGAACGGTGCGGATCATCGAAGTTGATGACGTAGAAATGTGGCTTTACCTTGTATTTGTCCATATTGTGCAATAAGGTATTGTAGGCAATGGTGGAAAGGTCATCAAATTTATAATCATAGATATAGACACTGAAACCTTTGGAAATCATCTGTTTAATGTAGTTGTTTACCACTGCGTATGATTTACCGGAACCCGGTGTCCCCAATACGATGGTCGCACGGAAAGGATTGACCACGTTGATCCATCCGTCGTTGAGTTTGCCGCCATACTGGAATCTGGTAGGCAGATTGACCGAATATTCATTCTCCATCAGCCTTGTCTCCTGCATGAAGGATTCGTTTTCCATATTGAACACATCCTCCATCAGGTTATGCCTGTAAAGCCTGCTGATCCACAGTCCCGCCATGAGCAGGCATAGATAACCGGCTGCAAGTGTAACCACATACAGGGCAGTAATCGCTTCGTGTGGAAAAGGCAGGTCAAGCAGCCACCAGTTCATGAAAAACAGAACCGCCCCGGCAGTAAGTACCGCCCATATACGCTGCCAGGTTATTTTCTCACCCTTGACTCCGATAGTACCCATACAGGATATGGCCAGCAGAAGAACTGCCATCAGTTTTGTCCAAAGGATACAGCCGAATATACCGGTTGTCTTGTCAAAGTTCATCAGTATCCGGTCTATGACATCTAGATTCAGATGCCAGGCACTCATACTGGGATAGCAGTACACATAAACGTGGACTACCAGAATAAAAATACTGACTGCCCTGCCGAATTCCATAATCTTGGCAAGGGCTCTCAAATCGTCTTCCTGTTGCATAATGATGTAGATGATTGTGGGGGAATCCGTTATTCCCCCTGTTGTTGACTCATTTTGATTGATCAGATACCGCGTGATTTGCGCTTCTGCGGTTTCTTTTTCCGTTTCATGCGGCGACGGAACGCTTCTTCCTCGTAATCGACTGCCGGATTTGCCTCAAAGGAGAAGATGCCTGCCGCCTGTTCAAGCGCACTGTTTTCTTCCATACGGTGACCGTACCGTTTCCAAAGTTCCTCCGGACCTGACTGTTGTCTGTCCTGCCAGGGTATTCCTTCCCACCAGTTGACAAGGCCGTTGAATACGTTGGCGGAAAACTCCTTTCCCATACGTGAACCGTTGAACACCTCGCGCCGTTCATGGTCTATGAATGTGACACCGTAGATACGTCCGGTATCGTTCCTTCGGAATACCACATCAATGTGCTCCTGTTTCAGCAGTTCCCTGAATTCCTGTTCCGATTTTGCGTTACGCATGGCCCATACGACCTTGCCGGATATGGCAGGAGCCCATCTGCCTTCCTTGAAGTCCTGTGTATGCCGTAACATACGTTCGGACAGTCCCGTATTTCCGAAACGCTTGCCGAACCTTGCACTTTTTATCGGAGGGCTGACAACTTTCCCACTATCATCTGTAGCCGAATAGATGATGCCCGTATAGGGTGTTCCCATGTAATCGCCCCGAACCTGTCGGGCTTCAATGTTCAGTGTGGAAAGCAGTGCGTAATACTCTCCGAAAGTCTGGAAACGGTAGCTTTCCAGTACGACCTTCAGTGTGTTTCCTATCTGATGGCGTATATCCCCCTGTGAGGCATTCACCTTTTTCAGTTCCGCTTTCGGATTCCGTCTTTCCGCATCTGCACTGTTACGCAGTCCGAATTCATGTTCCAGTTCCCGGCAGGCTGTCATTGAACGGCGGTGTTCATAGGAGTCATTGATTTTCCTTCCTTCATCGTCAATGCATACACTCACGATATGTACGTGCGTGTTGCAGGTATCTCCATGTCTGTACACGATGAACGGCTGGTCACCATATCCCATTTTCTGCATGTATTTTTCTGCCAGTTCCGCCAGCTTGTCATTGTCCAGCCTGTCTTCAGGTGCCGGACTGAGGGCGATATGCAGGACCGGCTTGTCCGTCCTCCTGTTTGCCGTCAGATGGTTTTCAAATGAAAGGAGAGCCAGACGCATGTCCTCGCTCGGCAGTCCCGGGCGGTCGGAAATCATCCGGTGTCCGGACAGGATTTCCGCCGTCCCCTGAAATACCTTTTCATGATTATAGGCCAGTGCCCCGTAAAGACTTGCCCCGTGACTTATCTTTGCAACCATTTCTTTTCATATTCTTTAGTTAAGGCCATAATCTGTTTGTTGAGCAGTATCAGTTCCAGGGTAGCCTTTTCAAGTTTGTAAAGCAAGGACATCGCCCTTTTTTCCCCGAAGTTTTTCTGTACGGCCCTTACGACCTGATTGTAATTGTTGCCTATTGCCTGGAATTGTCTGTAAAATTCCCCGAGCCGGATGTAATAGTCTATGGAAACCTTATCCACCTTAATTACCTTCAGTTGTTCTGAAAAGATTGATTTCTTGATAAAGATTGTCCTGTCCCTTGCTCCGGATTCCAGAAACAGTTTCTCGAATTTGCTTTTCTCCTGTGCGTTCAGACGGAAACTGTACTTGTAGTCCGCCGGATCAGTCTTCGTTCTTTTGCCTGTCCTTCTTGCCTGTTTTTTCTCCATGCTTTTCTACTTTTGGGTTGTTTTGCTTTCTCCGTCAGATTTTCCGACTTTGGAGGAAAATCCCCCGACCGTGAGGGAGGGCAAGTTGGTCTTTGTCGGGCAGAATACTTTCTGTCGGACAAAGACACAACTTGCTCTGTTCGTTTGAACAGAGAATCCACCTCCGGCGGATTGCTGCGCGACGTGAGCGGCGTGCTGCTGTCCGTCGGAAGATGTACCAAGCCATTTTTTAGTTCTGACTTTGCAAAATTATGGCTGTGTAAACAGTTGTGAAATAGTGGATTATATGACATATAAAGACGTCTGATGACATCTGATGTCATGGTGCAGGCTACATATTACCTGTATGCTTGAAAGACCTTATTTTTGACGCGATTTAAGCGTGCAATATTGCAATAACATAATAACATAATAACATAATGACATAATAACATAACAACATAGTATTGCAATAACATAAGGACATAATAACATGGCAACATAATATTGTAATAACATAAGGACATAATAACATGGCAACATAGTATTGCAATAACATAAGGACATAATAACATGGCAACATAGTATTGCAATAACATAATGACATAATAACATAACAACATAGTATTGCAATAACATAAGGACATAATAACATGGCAACATAGTATTGCAATAACATAAGGACATAATAATATGGCAACATAGTATTGCAATAACATAAGGACATAATAACATGGCAACAATAGTATCACAATAGCGTAATGCCATTATAAGATTAGTGAAAGAAAAAGTGAATATTAACCCCAAAAACAAAAGGTATGAACAAACGTCCGATTCTTGTCGCCTTCAGCAATCAGAAAGGCGGTGTGGGCAAGTCCACGGTAACAGCGGTTCTTGCCAGTTATTTTAATTATGTAAAAGGTCTGAAAGTTGCTGTCGTTGACTGTGACTATCCACAGTTCAGTCTGGAAAAACTAAGGGGAAGGGATTTGAAGAACCTTGAGAAAAGCGAGTATCACCAGCGACTTTTCTGCCGTCAGTTTGAAGACGGTTCCCGTAAGGTCTATCCGATCGTCACTTCCACGCCGGAGGCAGCCGCAGAGATTCCCGGCAAACTGGAAGGCGACTATGACCTGATATTCTTCGATCTTCCCGGAACGGTGAACTCCCGTGGTGTATTCGAGTCCGTCATGAACATGGATTTTATCTTTACTCCCATTGTAAAGGACCGTATGGTCATGCAGAGCAGCCTTTCCTTTGTATCGACCGTTCAGGATTTTATCGGACAGCATCCGGAAGCTCCCCTGAAGGACATACGTTTATTCTGGAACCGTATGGACAGCCGTACTTCAAAAGAACTGTATGTAATGTATAATGCAATAGTGCTCCGTATGGGTTTGAAGGTCTTTGAAACCGTACTTCCGGATCTTGAACGCTTCAACAAGGAAATGACACCTTCTTCCAGACAGCATTTCCGCTGCACCCTTCTTCCTCCTTCCGAATCACTACTGAAAGACAGCCGTCTTGAGGCGTTTGCCCAGGAGATGGAACGTATCATATTTCCGGGATAAGAACTATGGCAAAGAAAAGAGAGATATTCAAGGTGGACGAGGATGCCTTGAAGGACATGATGGCCAGTGAATCCATTTCCTGCGGTAAATCTGGAGCAGATGTCGGCGAGAATGTTCTTCCTGTCACAGAAAAGGAAAAAAATGTACCGGAAGTAAAGACACAGGGACAGGAAAAGTTCCGGAAAACGATACGCGCTGATCCCGGACTGGAAGAGAAGGTGGAAATGTATAAGGAACTGTTTCTGGACAGAAAGAAGTCCGTACACAGAAAGCAGACCTATATCAGCTATGACATGTATTGCAGGCTGGCCCGTATCCTTCCCCTTCTGAGTGATGACATGAGTGTGCCCGCTTTTTTGGATAATGTGCTGGCACACCATCTTGAGACTTACAGTGAAGAGCTTGGCGAGCTGTTTCGCCGAAAAACCCCAAAAACATTCTGAAAATGATGTGGATTGTATTGACTGTTGCCGTATTGGTTTGCGGCCTGCTGTTATGTTGCGTTTATGTACTGTCCAATAAGATTTGTTCACTGAAAAGACAGGTCAGAGAGTTGAATGAGAAAATAGGAATAGCGAACTGCTTTCCCGAATATAGCCGTGTGTATCTGAACGATGCTCCAGTCGGGAAAGGACGTCAGATTCGTATCCGTTGCGGTTTGTACAACAAGGCAAGCCGCCTTATTCCGTTTATGGCTCCCGGCATGAGTGTTTCAGTCTATGTGAGCAATATCGTGGAGGAACACTTGAAACGCCACGGAGAATTGCTGAAGAATGAACTTGAATGCTTTCTCTATAAGGATTCTTTATGGAAGAACTGATATACTTCTGTGTACGGATTGTCTGTATAGGCTATTTGCTGTACTGCGTGTATGGCTGGAGAAGGCGTATCGAAACTGTTTGTACCCTGCTTTATGGGAAACCTTGCGTGAAGAAGGAAAAGAAAGAAGCTGCCGTAACGGAATCTGCGGTTTCAGATGCAGAAGTGATGGGAAGTACCCGTTATGTCTATCTGGACGAGAATGCCGGAAAGACTGCCGCTCCCTTCATGAGCCAGCCACTTGAAAGGAATTTTATCGGTGAAGAGGAGGATGTGCAGCAGGAAGATGTGGAATGCAACCTTCAGCTGGAAAAGATGAAACTCCTGCAGGAAGTCCAGGAAGACCTTGATGCGGAGTCTCCCGAAGTGGAATCCGTATCACCTGTTCTGTCCAGCAGGGACATGGAAGTACTCGGCGAATATCTGACACATCAGGGTGAAGCCGACCATGAGAAGGCCATGCAGGCAGCCCGTGTCCTGTTCTCTATCAGGCAGACCAGCCTGATTGATGTGTTCCTTTCCAATATGGAGAATTCCGCGATTGTAGAGGAACTGATAGACAGGTATCTTGATGAGGACGGCAATCCCAGACCGCTTAAAGTAAAGGATGGGAATGAACCGTCTGACGAGTGGCGGAAATATATCTGACACCGATATATTCAGGCATCCCGGAAATCTTTTCGGGATGCTTTTTTTATGTCTGTAAGGCTTCCTGAATGACATCTGATGACATCTGGTGACACCTGATGACGGTGTTGTATCACAGCGGTTTAAGCCTTATATATTTGCAGTCGAATTCAAAATTTATGTCAAACCCCAAAATGATTCGACAATGAAGAGAAGAATCCTTTTTTCAGTATTGTGTGTGCTGGCAACGGCAGGTGCCTTCGCACAGGGACAGGGTCTTGCCGGCATCAATGAGGCTACCAGCCTTATGACTTCGTATTTTGATCCGGCCACCAAATTGTGTTATGCCATCGGAGCGGTACTCGGTCTGGTCGGCGGTATCAAGACGTATGGCAAGTTCAGCAGCGGTGACCCGGATACGTCCAAGACTGCGGCGAGCTGGTTCTTCGCCTGCATCTTCCTGATTGTGGCCGCCACCATTCTCCGTTCCTTCTTCCTGTAAGCCATGGATTACCGTATCAACAAAGGAGCAGGCCGTCCGATTGAGTTCAAGGGCTTGAAATCACAGTACCTGTTCTTTTTTGCCGGAGGTCTTGTATCGGTCTTTCTTGCGGTGGTTGTCCTGTATATGGCCGGTGTCAGCCAGCTGGTATGCCTGTCTTTCGGAGCAGTATCCGGTACCCTGGCCGTATGGCTGACCTTCCGCATGAATGCCCGCTACGGTGAGCACGGGCTGATGAAGATGCTGGCCGAGAAACGCCATCCGCGCTATCTGTCAGCCCGTCGCAGAATATTCAAAGCATTAACCAAAAAGAAGAGAAAGAAATGAGAAGTGTATTGAAGGCCTGTGATCTGGAAGACAGATTTCCGATTCTGGCCGTGGAAAACAACTGCATCGTAAGCAAGGATGCGGACATTACGGTAGCCTTCGAGGTCGAGCTGCCTGAACTGTACACGGTGACGGCGGCGGAATATGAAGCCATTCACGGTACCTGGGTAAAGGCCATGAAGGTGCTTCCCAATTATTCGGTCGTATACAAGCAGGACTGGTTCGTCAAGGAAAACTACCGGAGCGAAGGAGACGGGACGGAAAGTTTCCTGTCCCGCAGCTATGAGCGTCATTTCAACGAACGCCCGTATCTCAGGCACCGCTGCTTCCTGTATCTGACAAAGACCACACGCGAACGTGCCCGCCGTCGCAGTGATTTCAGTACCCTGTGCCGTGGCTATATCCTTCCCAAGGAAATCACGGACTGGGATTCGGTCGTGAAATTTCTGGAAGCGGTGGAGCAGTTCGAGCGTATCATGAACGATTCGGGGCATGTCAGGATGAAGCGTCTCAGAACGGAAGAGGTGGTCGGAACGGAAGAATGTCCCGGTCTGATTGAAAGATACCTGACTCTCGGTATGGAGGACACGCACCCCGTGTTACAGGACATCTGTCTTGATCCGGAACGTATGCGCATCGGTGACAAACGTCTTTGCCTGCATGTGCTTTCCGATACGGAAGACCTTCCAGGCAGTGTGGGCACGGACATGCGCTATGAGCGCTTGTCCACGGACCGTAGCGACTGCCGTCTTTCGTTTGCGGCTCCGGTAGGACTTCTGCTTTCATGCAACCATGTCTATTCGCAGTACGTGTTTATCGATGACGCGCAGGAAATCCTGCAACGCATGGAAAAGACTTCACGCAATATGCTGTCCCTGTCGAAATACAGCCGCAGCAATGCCGTGAACTATGAATGGGCAGAAATGTATCTGGACGAGGCGCATACGAAAGGGCTTGTTCCGGTACGGTGCCACTGTAACGTGCTGGCCTGGGCGGAAGACGAGGAAGAGCTCAGGCGTATCAAGAACGATACCGGCAGCCAGCTTGCCCTGATGGGATGCGTACCCCATTACAACACGATAGATACTCCGGTGCTGTACTGGTCTGGTATTCCAGGCAATGCGGGCGATTTTCCGGCTGAGGAAAGTTTCTATACCTTTCTGGAACAGGCTGTCTGCCTGTTTGCTTCGGAAACGAATTACCGCAGTTCGCCCAGCCCGTTCGGTATCCGTATGACGGACAGGCAGAGCGGCGTACCGCTTCATCTGGACATCAGTGACCTGCCCATGCGCAAGGGAATCATCACCAACCGCAACAAGTTCATACTCGGTCCCTCCGGCAGCGGTAAATCTTTCTTTACGAACCACCTTGTCCGCCAGTATTATGAACAGGGTACCCATATCCTGCTGGTGGATACCGGAAACAGCTATCAGGGACTTTGCAGCCTGATTCATGACCGGACACATGGCGATGACGGTATCTATATCACCTATGAGGAGGACAATCCCATCGCCTTCAATCCGTTCTATACGGATTCCGGGGAATTTGACGTGGAAAAGCGTGAAAGCATCAAGACACTGATACTCACACTCTGGAAACGTGAGGATGAAGCCCCAAGGCGTTCGGAAGAGGTGGCCCTTTCGGGAGCGGTGAACGCATACATCCGCAGGATAACGGAAAACAGGGATGTCAGACCCGATTTCAACGGATTCTACGAGTTTGTGCGTGATGACTACCGCCGGATGATTGAGGAGAAGAAAGTCCGTGAGAAGGATTTTGACATCGACGGTTTCCTGAACGTGCTGGAACCGTTCTACCGTGGCGGTGACTATGATTTCCTGCTTAATTCGGAAAAGGAACTGGATCTTACCAACAAGCGCTTTATTGTATTTGAGTTGGACAATATCAGCGGGAACAAGGTGCTTCTGCCCGTGGTCACGCTGATAATCATGGAAACCTTCATCGCCAAGATGCGCCGCTTGAAAGGCATCCGCAAGATGATACTCATTGAGGAATGCTGGAAAGCCCTGATGTCCGCCAATATGAGTGAGTACATAAAGTATTTATTTAAGACCGTCAGAAAATATTTCGGTGAGGCCGTGGTGGTCACCCAGGAAGTGGATGACATTATCAGTTCCCCTGTCGTAAAGGAAGCTATCATCAACAACAGTGACTGCAAGATTCTCCTTGACCAGCGGAAATACATGAACAAGTTTGACCATATCCAGCGGCTTCTCGGACTGACCGACAAGGAACGCGGACAGATCCTGTCCATTAATCAGGCCAACCATCCCGGACGTTTCTACCGTGAGGTCTGGATCGGTCTTGGCGGTACCCACTCGGCCGTGTATGCCACGGAAGTCAGCGATGAGGAATATGCCGTATATACCACGGAAGAGTCGGAAAAGCTGGAATTGCAGAAGCTGGCCAAGGAACTGGGCGGAAATCTGGAACTGGCCGTGAAACGCATTGCGGAAATGAGAAGGGAAAGGAAAAGGTCAAACGGTAAAGCATGACGGTTATGAATGACAGTTTTTAATCGGATGAAAGAAAGCGTAAGGAGACAATCGAATGTCTCTACTGGTCCCTGATGAACGGATGGGACATACCGAAGGATATCCGTGAACATTACGGATTTTCAGAGGACTATGAGCTGTATCACCGGCTTGAAAGTATGGAACCGGAAGATTACAGGGAAAGAAGGCTCAGAGGCGAGATACCTGATGCCGTGGAGGTCGATGTAAGACTGACACATGCTGTAGAGAAGGTCTTCGAGCGGCTTTGTTCCCCTCCTCCCGTACAGTATCTCGATAAGCTGTACGGGGAATTGGAAAAGCTGGGAGGTTTCATAGCCAACCCGAAGAATATTGACAGCCCTTTCATTAATTCCGGTTTTCTCATGAAATACGGCATTGACCTGAATTCCCCGGATGAAATCAGGCGGCAACAGGCAGAAAAGGCATATAAAGAACTTTATGCCAGGTTTGAAACCATGGTTGGCCTGAAGTCCCCAAACAAAAAGGACGATACCATTATCCGCAAGGAATGTCGGCAGCCAGTCTGTAAGGACAGACCGACCGGAAAAGTCCGCATCCCTGTCAGTCCGAAGCCAAAGAGACGCAAGATGGGACTTTGAGAGATTCAGTAAAACAAGAACAACATCATTAAAAAGACAAGACATGAAAAACAGACAGTTGTACAGACTGGCCGCCTGCCTGATCGGGGCGGCATCACTGCTGCTGCAGAGCTGTAGTGAAAGCAGGTTCAAGGACTGTGACCGCCTGTGCGGTTCATGGAGCAGTGTGGAAGGCAAGCCCGATGTCCTTATATATAAGGAAGGGGACGCCTACAAGGTGACGGTCTTCGCCCGCAGCGGAAAGACACGGAAGCTGAAGCCGGAAACCTATCTGCTGGTGGAAGAAAACGGTAACCTGTTCATCAATACCGGCTACCGCATAGACATCGCCTACAATGAGGCGGCTGACGTATTGACCTTTTCTCCGAACGGTGACTATGTAAGGAAGGAGGTACGTCCATGAGAAAAAGACTGCTGCTACTTTGTGCAGGAACCTTTTTCCTTGCCGGACAGATACGGGCACAGTGGGTGGTGACCGATCCGGGGAACCTTGCCCAGAGTATCATCAACATGTCGGACAATATCGTGCATACCTCTTCAACCGCGATAAGTACCGCCCAGAATTTTGCGGAGACGGTGAAGATATACCAGCAGTACAAGAAATACTATGATGCCCTGAAGTCCGTCAACAATCTGGTGAAGGATGCCCGTAAGGTCAGTGAGATTATCCTGATGGTCGGTGACGTGTCGGAAATCTACGTGACCAATTTCCAGAAGATGCTGGGTGACGAGAACTTTTCTCCCGAAGAGCTGGATGCCATCGCTTTCGGTTATACCAAACTTCTGGAAGAGAGCAACGGGGTGTTGCAGGACCTCAAGCAGGTAATCAACGTCAGCACCCTATCCATGACCGACAAGGACCGTATGGACGTGGTGGATGACTGTTATGCCAGTATGCGCCGTTACCGCAATCTCGTGAATTACTATACGAACAGGAATATAGCCGTGAGTTTTCTGCGTGCCCGCAAGAAGAATGACCTTGACCGTGTCCTGAAGCTCTATGGTAATGACACCTCCAAATACTGGTAGCCTATGGTATTGTTATCCGTGGATTTCTCGAATCTCCATACCATTTTGGAGAGCCTTTACAATGAAATGATGCCCCTTTGCGGAGATATGCTGGATGTGGCCAAGGGACTTGCCGGACTTGGTGCCCTGTTCTATGTGGCCGTCCGTGTCTGGCAGTCGCTTGCCCGTGCCGAACCGATTGACGTGTATCCGCTTCTGCGCCCGTTTGCGATAGGCATCTGCATCATGCTTTTCCCGACTCTGGTACTCGGAACGATGAATACGGTGCTGAGTCCGATTGTGCAGGGAACCCACAAGATGCTTGAGGGGCAGACGATGGACATGCAGCAGTACCGTGAGCAGAAGGACAGGCTGGAACGTGAAGCCATGCTCCGTAATCCGGAAACGGCCTATCTGGTCAGCGATGAGGAGTTTGACCGTCAGCTGGACGAGCTCGGATGGTCGCCCGATGCCATGGCAACCCGTATGGGCATGTATATGGAAGTGGGCATGTACAATCTGGAAAAGAATATCCGTGACGCCTTCCGCAGTCTGCTGGAACTGCTTTTTGCCGCGGCATCCCTGCTGATAGATACGGTAAGGACCTTTTTTCTGGTTGTATTGTCCATCCTTGGTCCCATTGCCTTTGCCTTCAGCGTGTGGGACGGTTTCCAGTCCACGCTCAGCCAGTGGTTCACACGTTACATTTCCGTCTATCTGTGGCTTCCCGTGAGTGACCTTTTCAGCTGTATGCTGGCCAAGATTCAGGTACTTATGCTGCAGAACGACATCCTGGAGCTCCAGAACAACCCGAACTATTCGCTGGACAACTCCAATTCGGTATATGTGATCTTCATGCTGATAGGCATTATCGGATATTTTACCGTGCCGACCGTGGCCGGATGGATTGTGCAGGCAGGTGGTGCCGGAAACTATAACCGTAACATCAACCGTACCGCGACCAAGGCCGGAGGCTTTGCTGCCGGTGCCGCAGGTTCCGGACTGGGAAATATCGGAGGGCGTCTGCGTGGGAAATAAACAGAACAGGAACATAAAAATCATGAAAACAGATGGAATTCAAATCACTGACCAATATTGAAAGCAGTTTCAGACGGATACGCCTGATGCTTGCGGTCTTTGTCGGATGCTGCACGCTCGTGACCGTCTTTGCCCTGTGGAACTCATACCGCTTTGCGGAGAAACAGCGTGAGAAAATTTATGTACTCGATGGCGGCAAGTCACTGATGCTTGCCCTTTCGCAGGATCTTTCACAGAACCGTCCGGCTGAAGCCAGGGAGCATGTAAGAAGGTTCCATGAGCTCTTTTTCGGGCTGTCGCCACAGAAGGATGCCATTGAGCACAATATCAACCGTGCCTTGCAGCTGGCGGACAAAAGCGCCTATCATTACTATGTGGATTTTGCCGAGAAAGGATATTATAACCGTCTCATTTCCGGCAACATCAATCAGGTGGTACGGGTGGACAGCGTGGTCTGCGACTTTTCCGGCTACCCCTACAGGGCCAGGACGTATGCCCGCCAGATGATTATCCGTGAGAGTAACGTGACGGAACGTTCGCTGGTGACTGACTGCCAGCTTCAGAATACCTCCCGTTCCGATGACAACCCCAACGGCTTTATCATCGAACATCTGACCATACTGGAAAACAAGGACATAAGGAGCGTAGAGCGATGAAAAGGAACCTGACGAGACAGGCGGACCTTCAACTCAGGAGGTTCTGCCACAGACTTACCGTTAAACAGCGCAAGGCCGTTCTCTGGATACTGTTTGTTCCGTTTACAGCCGCATGTGTCTATACGATATGCAGACCGTTTATAGGCAGTAATAATCGGGAGTCCGGAATGGAATTTATGGAAAAGGATTCACTCCGTATGGAGTTCATTCAATCTATTGTAAGAAATGGAGAAAGAAAAAGTCAAGAAAGTAATGGAACGGCTGATGAAACCGTTCAGGCTCCGGTCTTCAAAGGACAGGAAGCCGCTGAGTGAGGAACAGAAACGCAAACGCGCCGGATTTGTGGTGTATCCGCTGATGTTTCTGCTGTGTCTGGGAAGTTTCTATCTGATATTCTCACCTTCCGGGCAGGAACGGGAGCGGCAGGATAAAGGACAGGGATTCAATACGGAAATCCCTTCTCCCGAGGACAGCCGCCTGGAAGGTAACAAGAAGGATGCCTATGAAAAGGCTCTGATGGAACAGGAAAGCAGGAAAAGGAAGACATTCTTTGAAGCTGCGGAGTCCATGTTTGCCAAAGAGGAACGGAAAGACAGTGTCCGTCTTCCCGATAACATTCCACCGGAGAGGCAAACAAACACGGAAACGGAAACAGAAAAAGGAAATGCCGGACCGGTCAGTTCCTCGGCCGGAGCCTACCGTGAGATGAACCGTACGCTGGGAAGCATCTATGAACCGCGGACCGATCCGGAAAAGGAAAGGCTTCTGGAAAGGATTGAGGAACTGGAGCGTATGCAGCAACAGAAGCAGAAACAGGAGCCACTGTCAGGCATGGAGGAAAAGATGGCCCTGATGGAAAAATCCTACGAACTGGCCGCCAAATACAATAACCGTCAGGCTGTGGAGACCCCTTCTCCTGTCAGAAAAACGGAGGACAAAAAAGCCATACCGGTGAAACAGGTCCACAATGAGGTGGTATCCTCGCTTTCCAGACCTATGAGCGACGAAGAGTTCATATCCGCTTTTTCGGGAGAACGCAATGCCGGTTTCAATACGGCTGTCGGCCGGAAGACAGTAACCGAAGGCAATACCATTGCTGCCTGTGTACACGGTACACAGACCGTATCCGACGGACAGGCTTTGCGCCTGCGGCTTACCGAGCCCATGTCCGTTGCCGGACGTTTCATACCGAAAGGGACTGTACTGGTAGGTGGCACACGTATACAGGGTGAACGGCTGGAAATCATGGTCAATGCCGTGGAATACAAGGGAACTATCCTGCCGGTGGAGCTGGAAGTCTATGATCTGGACGGACATCAGGGAATCCTGGTGCCGGGTTCACTGGAATATGACGCTGCCAGGGAGATTGCCGCCAACATGGGAACCTCGATGAACAGCAGTATTAACATTTCCACCGATGCCGGAGCGCAGATTGCCTCCGATCTGGGAAAAGGTGTGATACAGGGCGTTTCCCAGTACATATCCAAACGGATGCGTACGGTAAAGATTACTTTGAAGGCCGGACACCGGGTACTGCTCCATTCACCGGAGAAATGAAATACAGGAAACTATGAAAGAAAAGACAACCATTAAACAAAAGCACATGAAGAAGATTCTGATGATGTTTGCCCTTTTACTGGGCGTATCGGCTGCCTGGGCGCAGCAGAGTAGCGGTGATTATTATGAGGGCCTGACCCGCAAGATCGGTTTCAGCCAGATGATTCTGCCGCACGGACTGGAAATAACGTATGACAAGACCGTCCATGTCATTTTCCCTGCTCCGGTCAAGTATGTGGATCTTGGTTCTACAAACCTGATAGCCGGCAAGGCCGACGGTGCCGAGAATGTAATCCGAGTAAAGGCCACGACACGCAATTTCAGGGAGGAGACCAATATGTCTGTAATAACCGAAGACGGGAACTTCTATACCTTCAACGTGAAGTATGCTGATGAACCGCTGTTGCTGAATGTGGAGATGTGTGATTTTATCCATGACGGAGAATCGGTGAACCGTCCCAACAATGCCATGGAAATCTATCTGACCGAGCTGGATAACGAATCCCCCCGTCTGGTACGTCTTATCATGAAATCCGTGTATGAGAATGACAAGCGCCGTATCCGTCATATCGGCTGCAAGCGTTTCGGTATCCAGTATCTGCTCAAAGGGCTGTACACCCATAATGACCTGCTTTATTTCCATACCCAGGTAAAGAACTCCTCGAATGTGCCCTTTGACGTGGATTTCATTACGTTCAAGGTGGTGGACAAAAAGGTGATGAAGCGTACGGCCATGCAGGAGCAGGTGATTTATCCGTTGCGTGCCTATAATTATGTGACACGTGTAAACGGCAGGGATTCGGAATGTACGGTATTCGCCCTTCCCAAGTTTACAATACCGGACGACAAGAAACTGGTTGTGGAGATGTATGAGAAACAGGGCGGCCGTCACCAGAGTTTTGAAGTGGTCAACGAAGACCTGGTGCGTGCGGAAACCATCAATGAACTGAAGATACGATGAGAACGAAAGTATTGTATATGCTGGCATTGCTGCTTGTCCTTTCCGTGGGACAGGCAGACGCCCAGCGGATTCTGCCAAGGATGCAGGGTGTGGAAATGCGTGGAGGTATGGCTTCCGATAACGGATACTATATGGGAATGACACTTTCAAGCTATGCCAAAGGCGGGAACAAATGGGTATATGGAGCGGAATACCTGCACATGAAACACGGTTACCGCCATGTGACCATCCCTTCTGCACAGTTTACGGCAGAAGGCGGATATTACCTGAATTTCCTTTCCGATGCGGGAAAAGTGTTCTTCCTCAATCTGGGAGGATCGGCACTGGCCGGATATGAGACGGTAAACTGGTCCGATAAAATACTCTATGACGGGGCCACCCTGAAAAACGGCGATGCCTTTGTGTACGGCTGTGCCCTGACGCTGGAGATGGAACTGTACCTTGCCGACCGTGTGGCATTGACAGCTTCCTTGCGTGAGCGTTTCCTGTGGGGCGGAAGTCTCGGACATTGCCATACCCAGTATGGAGTCGGCATTCGTTTTATGATAAATTAGCGGGTTATGGAACTGGAACAGATTAGACGGATTTCCCTTGTCGGTTTTCTTGAAGATATGGGGCATATACCGGTATCCCGTAAAGGAAATGATGTCTGGTTCAGATCACCTTTCAGGAATGAGAGAACCGCATCCTTCAAGGTGGATACGCAGCGGAATGTCTGGTTTGATTTTGGCCTCGGAAAGGGAGGTGACATCTTCCATCTTGCCGGAGAACTTACCGGAAGTACCGGTTTCATGGAACAGCTGGAGTTCCTTTCAGGGAAATCCGGCATCCTTCCCCTCCGGCCTTTACAGGAACGTAAGAAGATACCCCGCGTTTCCGGATTCGAGGACGTGAAAGTGACGGAACTGAGTCATGAGGCTTTGAAAGGTTACCTGAAAGAGAGAGGCATTGATCCGGCCATAGCCGGGAGATTCTGCAAGGAAGTGGCATATGGAATACGGGGCAAACGGTATTTTGCCATAGGCTTCATGAACCGGAGCGGCGGTTATGAACTCCGTAACCCGATGTTCAAGGGATGCATCTCTCCCAAGGACATTTCCTATGTGTCCCTGTCCGGAAAGAAACAGGATACGTGCTGTGTGTTTGAAGGATTTGTGGATTTCCTTTCGGCATTGGTATTGCGGACTGTGACGGACGAGGATTGCCTGGTGCTGAACTCTGTATCCAATCTGGAACGGTCGTATGCCGTACTGGAGGGTTACGGCAAAATCCGGTGCTTTCTTGACCGTGACCGGGCCGGAATTACCGCACTGGAGACTTTGAACATACATTTCGGGAATAAGGTTATGGACTGTTCCGGTCTGTATGATGGATTAAAGGACTTGAATGAATATCTGACAAAAACAAAGGAAAACAAATGAAGACAGAAAAGAATATGAGAAAAGGATTTGGGCTGGCAGGCAAGATTGCCATGTTCTGCATAGGTCTGGTCAGTCTTGTACTGACCTCGTGCGAATCCGAGCTGGAAATCCAGCAGAGTTATCCGTTTACCGTGGAAACAATGCCGGTTCCAAAGGAACTGAACAGGAATGAGATGGCGGAAATACGATGTGAACTCAAAAGTGAGGGCGATTTTGACGGTACGGTCTATACGATCCGTTATTTCCAGTATGACGGGGAAGGTTCCCTGAAACTGGACAACGGTCTTGAATTCAAGCCGAATGACCGTTATCTGCTGGAGAACCGGAAGTTCAGGCTGTATTATACTTCACTATGTGACGAGGCGCAGAACTTCATTGTCGTTGTCGAGGACAACTGGGGAAACATGACGGAAATGGAATTTGACTTCAACGATGCAGGTGATGAAGAAACAGGTACTGTGGAAGATTCTTTGTCAGTTCAGGAAGGAGGTGCCTTATAATAACCGTAAGACTTCTAAGGTCAGTACTGCCGTTGGTGGTACTGGCCATGACGGTAACTTCCTTGCGTGCACAGGAGAATGTGGAAGGCTCACAGTGGGAAACGGCTGTCAGGTGTATCAAGAAGTTCGAAGGATGGCATGGTCCGGAACATCATCCGTATGTCGCATACGGTCACCGTATCAGAAAAGGGGAAAAGTTTCCCGTCAGGCTGACAGAAAGTGAGGGAGACAGTATTCTGAGAAAGGACCTGAAGGAAATGTGTGCATTGTTCCGTCACCTGGGAAAGGATTCACTTTTGGTTGCGTGTCTGGCATACCAGGTGGGACCATATAAGTTGCTCGGTTATGGCAGGATGCCCAAAAGCACGTTGATAAGGAAACTGGAAGCCGGTAACCGGAACATTTATGTGGACTTCATACGATATTGTCACTATAAGGGAAAGAAAATTTCGTCAATAGAAAGGAGAAGAAAAGAAGAATACAGATTACTGTTTGTGCCATAGAAACAAGACAGCCGTGAATTTATCATGATTCACGGCTGTCTTGTTATAATATCCTGTCTAAAAAAAGTGACAGGGGATAAATGAACCGGTTATACTGTTTCAGAGCATCCATATCCAGCTTCATGTTTTTGTAAGGATTTGAATCGTCCGTATAGAAATAGATGTCTGTTGTCCGGTTACCATTTTTTATAATTTTCCCGTTCAATGGTATCGCGTCCACATCCTCGAACTTTTCAAGGGGAAGGCCTTCAATAGAACCGGTTTCCTGTTTGCCGAGACTATTTGTATAGTGATTGAACAGTACAAATCCTTTTCGGGCATAATCAATGTGAATGCCGTACGGACGGTTGCGGTAAAAGTTTTCTCTGGCTTTTTCCTGATAATTTTCCATTATAATACCGGTTTGACAATTTCAATCTTCAATCCGAGTGCATCAATGATACGGCAGAACGTACTGATACCCGGATCTACAATACCTTTTTCTATTCTGGAGATATAGGACTTGTTGGTCCCGATTTTTTCAGCCAGTTCGGACTGGGTCATCTTTTCCTTCTTTCTGGCATCACATATAATCTGTCCCATGCAGTAGGCGTATGCCTCCTTACGGAACTCCTCACGTTCAGGTGTTCCCGGCTTGCCGAATTCCTCATCCATGATAGCATCGATGCTGGTCAGGTTTTCATTTTTTGTTTTCATAATACTCCTCCTTTATCTTTAATGCCTTTTCTATTTCGGAAGGCGGTGTCTTCTGTGTCTTTTTCTGAAATCCGTTGAACAGGATTACGATGTTCCCGTCATCAAATATGAAGAATACCCGGAAGATGTTGCCTCCATATTCAGCACGGATTTCATATAGCTCTTCACGCAGATACTTTACGAACTTGCTGCTTACCCTTTCCTGAACTTTCAGCATATCAAGAATATAGTATATCTTGCGGGCTTCCTCTTTTCTAATGGATGATATGAAGTCCGTGAAATAATTCTTGTAGGCTGATATGGTCCGTTCCTGTTTCATGCAGCAAAGATATAAAAAGTTTACATATCAGGCAACCTTGAAAGATAAAAAAGATTTTATGCTTTATTACCCAGGTCTGTGAAGTTGATGCACCCCGTTACTATAAAATCCTCTTTTCCGTAGTCAGCCAGTGATTTCAAATCAGAGAGACTTTTACAGTAGAAAAATATCGTATTATCATATTCTTCAGGTATATCAGTAATTGCGATGTTTACGTATTCAGTATTAAGACTGTCTTTCCATATAATCTCGCACTCTGCAAGTTCAGGTTTTCTCCCGTATGTTTCGACAAATCTCTTGAAACCGTTTTCAATATCATTTTTTACGGCTTCTATGTCGCAGAGAATGGTATAATTGTCACATTTCTCACACCATCCATATAAGAATGACTCATCATCATAATTATAGAACTGTTTTGTATTCGGATTGATGAAGGCATTGCATATTACATGATTTCCTCCACATTTGCAACATATAACATTCTCTTCCAGTCCTGTATTTTTTATCCGAAAGGTGTTTGTTATGGCCTCCAGTATCTCGTTAAGCCACACCGGATTGGCCAGAGCCGCCTCATGGCGGCTTGTTACCTTGTAATTTTCTCCGGTTATCTTATCATGGACTTCAAGTGTGATTCCTTTTCCGACAGCAGTTACCTTGTGTACCGAGCATTCGCACGGATCACCCATCTTGTCAAACCAGATTACGTAAACCGGATTGTCATTGTCTGTCAGTATTACTTCGGAAACCGAGTTTACCTTCATCAGTGCAAGTATCCTGCCGATGATTTCATCGCACAGGTTTTCAATTCTTTTTTGGAAAATATTCATATTCAGATAAGATTTAGATGTTGGACTTCTTTTTTGTATTTCTCCAGTGAAGGCTTGTATCCCTGTTCATGGATAACGTCCTTCAGCTCTTTCAGGGTATAGGTCCGGGCTATGTCCAGTCCGTAGTCTTCCGCAAAGGCTTCTATTCCAATCAGACAATACCCCATATTGCGGTGTACCGTTTCTGCATTGATTTCCATAGAGTCATCTGTTCCTTTGGGGAGTACAGCCTGCTCCTTCAATTGACGGATCTTGTATTGCAGGCCGGAGGCGAGCTTTTCCATGTTCCTGTCATGGTAGGTCAGCCCGTCCTTGCGGATACAGTATTCCACTGTCTGCCCCATGAAAGAGTTGCGGAATATTTCGCAACCCAGTATGGTACGGATATGTTCCACCTCATAATACCGCATGGCCTGTACATCCTTTAAATCCTTTTGAATCTTCGGAATCCGGAATTGTGAGTCGTTGTCACATATTGTCTTTTCCAGCCATGTCCGGTGGAATGTAGTAATCTGTTTTCTGAACACTGTCTTGGCAGGCATATATCGGTTGGGATGGCGTGTCATGATAAGATAATATTCACTTTCATGCCATCCGCGTTTACATTTTTGTAAGGCGATGTAAGCGAGTCCTATACGGCAGTATCGGCGGCTGTCATTACGATCTCTGATATGCTCGAAATCCGTTTCACATCCATAGAATTCGGCTGGAAGTCCTGTATATTTCTGGAACTCCATGACCCGTTCCTTGAAATACCGGATATTATCCTGGTCTTTTTGACATAACAGCCTGGACATTTCAGGTGTGATGAATTCCATCCGCAGATAATGGAAGTATTGAGGCTTCTCCTTCAGAACCTTCTCGGCAAGTTTTCTGGTCTGTAGTTTCTTCGGCAGTTGAGGGAGCCAGCGCAGACTATGGCCGTATTCGGTGAAATATTCCACAAGTTCCCTGGTCCAGCGTTCCGATGGAATATCAGGGTAGAACGAATCCCTTCTGGCCAGTGCCATACAAACCTCTTTCGTCATCAGGTTCGGTTCAAGAATGAAGTTGTAACTGTTGATTTCTCTTTTTACTTCAAGTGTATGAATAAGTCTTTCCGGTGTCCGGAACCGTCTGGGAAGTTTGTTAAACAGGTTAGGTTCCAGCTCCATTGCTTTGTCAGCCATGGCATCATCCGCATGTTTGGAGAACCACTCGTAATGTCCGTATGAATCGAAAATGCCATGCAGGTTGCCTGTCTTGTGACAGATGGCCTTCCATACGGTGTCATAGTCAAGCCAGCGTGTATCCACTTCCTTGATACAGCGTATGGCCCATTCCTTGTAGTATGCTGCATGTTTGAAACATTTAGGCATCATTTTGTCGATAGTCATGGTTGCGATACGTCCGTCATGGATCAGTTCTTTCCAAAGTCTGAAATCCTTGGCTTGTCGCGGAACGAAAGAAAGCATGACGCTTGTTTCATATAAGAACTGCTGTTCATACCTCTCTGAACAGTACCGGTAACCTCCGTTTTGCTGTACGTCACGGTAAAGGGAGTATATTGCATCACGGACTGTTCCGTTGTTCCATGAGGATGAAGGTATCAGATGCAGGTAGTGCATGAAATTCCTGTGTGCGAACAGCGATTCAAGTATGTCACTGTTCCTGTATTTTTCCGGTATGTCAGGAAAATTACTCTTTTCGGCCTTTATTGCCCTTAGACAAATCTGGCGGTTACGTTTTTCTTCAGGTATCTTCGAAAGCTGCCAGGAACGCCATCCGTAATCATCTGTTTTGAATATACTGTCAAGTATTTCAGAAGTAATATATTTCTCCGGCAGATAGTTGACCAGTACCGGACGGTGTTCGGTCGCGGCCAGTTCAACCATTTCCATTGTGATGAATTTGTCCGGCATACATGATATAGCCTTTGTCATATTGATTTCTTTCATGATTCCAGTTTTTTAGGTTTGATGACTTTTATAAGTTGTGTTTTGCGGAATATATATACCGTTTTTCCTTTTTCACTGACTCTTTTGGGAAGGCTTTTCCAGGTATCCCATCCGTTGACAATTTCCGGAGTGAATTCCAGTTTTCCCGTTTCGCCGATTACGGCAAAGGAAAGTCCTTTGTCCAGAGGGGAAGGTGTATGGTCCTTGTCGGGAACAAAGACAGAAAATTCAGGATTGCTGATTTCATAGATTTTTCCTTCATAGCCCAGAAACCATCTGCCATTTTCATACAGGTAAGTCCAGTCACCGAGCAGGAAGAACTTTTCCTTGCCTGATATTTCCTTTGCTTCGTGAATGGGATTCCCATTATTCAAAGGCCAACAGCTTGTCTTGTTTTCATTTGATGAGAGACTGCCTCCCAGATGGAGCAGGTTTCCCAAAGCGAGCAATTTTCTCACCCTGTCTTCCGTACGATAGAATGTCCTGAGTATTCTTCCGCAGTTTTCAAAATCCCCTTTTTCAAAAACGGTGATGTACCGTATTCCTTCCGGCAGGGACATTCCGATGTAAGTGTTTTCATCATTTGTCATAGTCGTATATTTTTATATGATTGTTTATGAATGGATTCTTTGTCATTCCAAGTCTCTTGCACGGACTGGATTGTAAGGACAGGACTGTACCAGGTAATTGGTATTCCTGCCCTGAGTCTGACTGTGCTGTCTGAAACATTCGACGTCATCTTCCTCCAGTTTCAGTTTTCTTCTGTTCTTTTGCAGGAAGTCTGCTGCCTTTTCTATGGAAGAGAAAACCGCCTTTGGCTCGAATGAACTGTATTCGTGCCATGCGTTGCAGCTGAAAAGGATATACATTTCAGCCTTTTTTCTGTTACTTGCTGCCATATTTTATCTGATTATTACAGTTAATAAAATACAAAGCCCGATTCCGCTGGTGACGGAACCGTGCCTGTTGTCTTCGGTCTCAGATTCTAATTCTGGTTATATGAAAGCAGGAAATCGGCCATTGCTCCATTTTGTGGAATCATGGCAGGAAAATCAGTCTTTCCAGGCTTGTAGATTTCTGTCGCTACATTGTAGACATCCCACGCTGTAATGCGTGGCTGTTCAAGTGAGAGTTTGAGC